>UMKT01005652.1_pt1 | contig 32699 bp, 27 predicted proteins | sample 1966401 | NCBI WGS metagenome assembly UMKT01 (sample SAMEA4836185, study PRJEB28245) | human gut metagenome | biome: gut microbiome; material: fecal sample | place: Denmark | collected 2008
GTGTTGGTTGACCGTGTAGATATTTTCCTAATTATATCACAAAAATTAACTTGTTGTTATATTTTTGAAAGGGTTTTGTTTTTTTAATATAGAATTAATTAAAAATAAATAACAAAAAAGTCCCTGATAATTCAAGGGCTTTTTAATTATTAAAAATAGCAATGCAAATTTTTATTTATCACGCAATTTAGCATTAGTTTTTTCTTCAACACTTTTAATAATGTTTTCAAAAACAGTATTCACTTCTTCCTCAGTTAGTGTTTTATTTGGATCTTGGAAGGTTAATGAATAAGCAATTGATTTTTCATTTTCTTTAACATTCTCTCCAGTATAAACATCAAAGACATTAATATTAGTAAGCAGACGTCCTCCTGCTTTTTTAATCACGTCTTCAAGTACTTTAGAAGATACTTCTTTATTTATAGCAAAGGCCATATCTTTAACAATCCCTGGATACTTTGGTGCAGCTTTAAACTTAATTGGTTTAACTTTGGACATTAAAACATTAAGTGATAACTCAGCTACATAAATATCACCTTTTGTAACTTTTGGATGAACTTTACCAATAATACCAATTGGTTTTTTATCTAGTAAAATTCTAGCACCAATACCTGGATGAACTTCTGGAAGGGCTTCAGCTTCAAAAGTATATCTATTTTTAAAGCCAAGGTAATCCAAAACGTTTTCGACTATACCTTTTATTAAATAGAAATCAACTTTAATTGTGGCTTTACTCCACTCATTTAGAATATAATTACCACTCATTAAAATAGCAATTTTGCTTTCTTCTTCGTGGTTAGCATCATATGTTTTACTGATCTCATAGAGCATAATATCATTTACTTTTCTAGCTTTATTATAATCATAAACATTTAAAAGTGAAGGAATAAGCGAAGTTCTAACAACTGATTTATCAACACTCATAGGATTTGGTAAAACAGCGTTTTCTTTATCTTCATATTTAAAAGTTTTAGCCATAGTTGGGGAAGTTAAAGTATAAGTTTTACTTTCATTTAGCCCTAAAGAACGAAGGCGTTTAGAAATTATCTTACGATATTTAACATCACCGATATACTCTCCTTTTTTTATTTCACATTTTGGCAATGTTGAAACTAGATTATGATAGCCATATAGTCTGCCAACTTCTTCGGCGATATCATTAACATTAGGATCGACGTCTAATCTTCGAGATGGGATTGTCGTAATGAACTTACCATCTTGATATTCAAATTCAAAATCTAAGCGATTAAGTTCAGTTCTGACATCATCTTCAGTTAACGTAATTCCAAGCATTGAGTTTATTTCATTAACCGTAAATGTGGCTACTTTAGGGGTTTTATCTACTTTATCGTGTTTAATGGTACCAGATAATACTTTAGCACCAGCATATTTTTCTAGCAAATGGCAAGCTCTTTCAATAGCTTTTTCAGTATATTCATAGCTTAAGCCTTTACCGTAACGAATTGATGCTTCGCTTCTTAAATCTAAATTAGCGGCTGTATATCTAATACTTACACTATCAAAAATAGCACTTTCAATTAAAATAGTTTTAGTGTTTTCAGTAACTTCTGTTTCTTCACCGCCCATAACACCAGCAATACATACAGGTTTGTTGCCATCGGTGATAACAATATCTGAAGTCTTTAATGTTCTATCAACACCGTCTAAGGTTTTAATTTCCTCGTTTTCTTTAGCATCTCTAACAATAATCTTATCACCTAGAGCATCTTTATCGAAGAAATGAAGTGGCTGACCATATTCAAGCATAACATAGTTAGAGATATCAACAACATTATTTATTGAACGCATTCCATAAGCATTTAATCTTCGTTTAATAAACTCTGGTGATGGCCCAATTTTAACATCAGTAACCATTTTAGCTAAATAGTATGGACATTTTTCAGTTTCCACTTTTAGTTCAAAATGATTTTCTATATTATCGTTAATTGGATTAGTATCTTGTTTTGGCAAAGTTACTTTACGATTTAAGATACAAGCAATTTCATAGGCAAAGCCAATGTGATAATAACAGTCATTGTTACGATGCTTATGAATATCTAATTCGTATAATGTATCATCTAAATTAAGGAATTTTATTGGATCTTCCCCTACTTTAGCACTGCTATCCAATTCTTCAATTCCACGGTTATAAGCTTCTTCTGTTTTTTCTTCTAAGCCAAGTTCGTATAAAGCACAGATCATGCCGTTTGATTCAACACCACGGATTTTGCTTTTTTTAATTTCAAAATTACCAGGTAGGATAGCGCCAGGAAGCGCAACAATAACTTTTAAGCCAGCTCTAACATTAGAAGCACCACAAACTATTTGGGTAGTTGCTGTTCCAATGTTAACTTCACAAACATGAAGGTGATCAGAATCAGGATGCATTTCACATTTGATAACTTCGCCGATGACTAAATTATCAATATGATTGGTAATTACTTTTTCAACATTAATACCCGCTTCGGTAATTTTAACGGCTAATTCTTTAAGATCTTGATCATCAATATCGATATAATCTTTAACCCACTCTAAATCTATCATTATTCGGCCTCCTTTCGATCAAATGTTTTTATTTCTCTAAGGTCATTAGTATAGAAGATTCTTAAATCATCGATACCATATGATTCCATGGCTAATCTTTCAGCACCGAAGCCGAAAGCAAAGCCACTCCATTTTTTTGGATCATAACCACAGTTTTTTAAAACGTTTGGATGAACCATACCAGCCCCTGAAACAGTAAGCCAGCCAGTGTTTTTACAAATACTGCAGCCTTTACCTTTACAGCTGTGGCAGCTAATGTCCATTTCAACTGATGGTTCAGTAAATTGATAATGGCTTGGTCTAAATCTTGTTTGACAGTCTTCGCCAAAGAGTTTTTTTGCTAAAACATCAAAGGTTCCTTTTAGATCAGACAAGCTAACTTCTCTATCAACTAACAGTCCCTCTATTTGCATGAATTGGTGTGAGTGAGTAGCATCATCGTTGTCACGTCTATAGGTTTTACCAGGACAAATCATGCGAATTGGTTTTTCCCCCTTACCTTCAAGCATTGTTCTAACTTGAACGGGAGAAGTTTGACTACGCAATAAGATTTCTTCATCTTTTAAGTAGAAAGTATCCTGAGCATCTCTAGCCGGATGACCTTTTGGAATATTTAGTAATTCGAAGTTATATCTATCCTCTTCAATCTCCGGTCCGTCTACTACATCGTAACCCATTGACATAAATAAGTCTTCAACTTCTTCAACAATTTTTTCAACGACGCTTGGAGCTCCCATAGGGATTTTGGTACTTGGAAGGGCAATATCAATGCTTTCACTTTCTAATTTTTTATTGAGTAAATTTGTTTCAATTGCGTCTCTTTTTTCATCAATCATACTTGTGGCTTCAGTTTTGATTTTATTTAAAGTAGCGCCAAAAGTTTTCTTTTCCTCTAAAGACAAGTCTTTTATTTTTGATGATAATTCAGCTATTGGGCCTTTTTTACCTAGGTATTTGGCTTTTAATTCATTTAGAGCTTGAATTTCACTGATTTGGTTAAGTTCTTGTTTTAATGTTTGTAAAATAGTTTCTAATTCCATATTTTTTTCCTCCTTATATATAAAAAATCACATCCTTAGATAAGGACGTGATTTACGTGGTACCACCTTAATTCGTAAGCTTTTGCTTACCTTAACAGTTATAACGCACCACCGGTATATCTTTGCATATACAGCTTATCATACCAAAGTGAATTCATAAAAGATTATTTATTGGCCTTTCACCTTTCGCCAACTCTCTATTAAATAAGGGCTTTTATTACTACTCTTTGGTCATTGCTTTTAAAAAGTATAAGTAAATTATAACACAATTATGATATTTTTCAAGTTTTTTTAAAATAATTTGACATTGCTTTAAGATATTGATAGAATACTAAACACAAAAGGAGGCCTATTACATAAAAAATACCGAAATGGCTGATGACATTATCTTTAACCCTGATTACATTGAATTACAGCGTTTAAGAAAAAAATTTAATGTAGAAGATTCTAAGGCACGCAAATATGAAAATAATAGAAATCTTTTATTGGTTCTGGCTGGCATAAATGCTTTATTAACAATTTTTGGAGTGGCAACTAGCGGGCTAACGACTATTACGCTTTTAAGTTCTTTAGTATGTATCTCTTGTATAATGGTGGCTAAACGCCGCGCAGTGCAAATGAGAAAGTCAAAGGATGAAATGTCTAAAATTTCCTTTGAAATAATTAAAAAATCAAGCCAATTTACAAATCAACAAGCCCAAAAGCAAAAGATAAATGAACAATCGTTAAACTTGGGAAATGTTGATTATAGTTTGGCTGATGAGTTTTTTCTAGGTCCAAAAGATCAACAAACTATTGATGATACTGAAAATACAAGTGACGCTTGCGAAAGCTTAGAAGATAATAGCTACGTAGAAACAACGGCTGAGTCATCACTATTTGAAACAACTCCTAATGATACTTTTTCAAATGGTGGCCCAACACGTTGCCGTAAAATAGGTGCGAAAAAAAAGGTACACCCTAGGCCCAGAGGTAATTAAAGGTCATTAATCATGACTTTTTTTATTGTAAAATTATTTTTACTATTTTAAGTATGCTTTTTCATTATAAAAATATAGTTATATAGGTGATATAAATGAAAAAACAAAAACTATTTTCAGGAAATTTAGACATTAGTAATTATTTTGAAGGATTATACTACAAGCAAGTAACTAAAGATGGCAAAAAAACTATATCTATAATATGTGGAATTAGTACGGCAACAGAAAATCCCCATGCTTTTATTCAAGTAATTGAAAATATTTATAACAAAAGTTATTATATAACTTTTAAACTTGAAGAATTTGATTTTAATGATGAATATATAAAAATTGATAATAATTATTTTTATAATGATAAAGTTATTTTAAATATAAATAAACAAGGCTTAAAATTAAAAGGAAAATTAACATTTAATGATTTAACACCATTAAAGGCTTCGCTTTATAGTCCAACTATTATGGGACCATTTTCATATAAAAAAATGGAATGTAACCACGGTATCGTAAGTCTCCGTCATGACATTAGTGGCTACTTAATATATAATCATCATAAAATAAACTTTGATGATGGTACTGGTTATATCGAAAAGGATTATGGTACTTCTTTTCCAAAAGATTATATTTGGTTATCTTCGACCAATTGTTCTAACCCAAATTCGTCATTTTTCTTTTCAGTTGCTCATATACCCCTTTTAAAAATGGCATTTAAAGGTTTTATCTGTGTTTTATTATATAAGGGTGAGCAACTAGTCTTTTCAAGTTATTACTTAGGTAGGTGTAAAACTAAAATTATCGATGATAAAATATATATTGAAATAAAACAGGGTAAATATAAATTAAAGGTAGCTAGTTATTACAATAGTGACAGCGTTTTATATGCGCCAATGAAAGGTCAAATGAGTAAACAGATTAAGGAAAGCTTAAACGCTAATATTGAAATCGAATTGTATAAAAAAGATAAATTAATAATCAAAGATACATTTTCAAATGGGGGCCTTGAAATTGTATAATAAAAAAACTAACCGAAGTTAGTTTAAGCAGCTTTTTGGACCTCTATAGTATTAGTTTTTTTATTGTGATACTCTGCTCTAATTTCATTAAAGTCTTTAACTACTGAGGAAATGTTCCCGGCATCAGTTTTATCACGTGACTCTTCTGGAAAATACATTGGACTGAAATAAAAACTATTTGGTGAGTAGTAAGCTACACTAGGAAATAGTCTTGCTAACTGACCTTGCTTTTCAAAAGGATTAGTTGGTAAATCACGTTTTCTATTTTCTAAATCATTATTTACATCTAAAATGAATTTTTCAATATTTGTGTCTTGCATATTATTTTCCCTCCGCTTCAATCATTGCCCTTATTACTCTTTTAGAGTCATTACTGAAATAAGCATCAAATAAGGTATCTTCACCGATTGCTTTACTAATTAAGTTGGTAATAATAATTTCATCAGTGAAGAAGTTATTATCAATATCCCCAACTAAATAATTAGTCATTATTTCGGTATAACCTTCATTTAAAGCGACTAATGTATCATCCTCATTATTAAATCCATAATAATTATCTTTAGCGGTTATAACTCCAAGAAGTGAATGCATAAACCAATGTTTAGCATCACAATCTTCAAACCTACCTAAGTTGATAAGAATCTCATTAGTATGTGGGTTATATTTACACGGAAGTTTAACTAAATACATGCTCTCCCGCTTGATGACTAGAGTTTTTAGCCTCTCATTAAGATTAGTTAAATCGATATTTTCAAACTTATTGTGGAAAACTTCGATAAGCTCCATAAGATTATTTCTAACTTCTGGAGTAAGACTTTGATTCTCATTAAGAGTGTTCTTAATTGTTTCGAGCATAATCCAATCACCTGTTCAATATTATAACACAGCCACTAAAAAATGTATATAAAAATTTTAGGAAGATTTTATTTTTTTACAATTACTTTACTTTTTAATAATAAAAGACTAAAATCTATAAAATTTTAGTCTTTATAATATACTAATCACCAAATATGTCAAATATTTCACTAACAAAAGATTCTTTTTTCTTCTTTTTACCATGTGGATAACTATTATCTTTATGATAATTGTCTTTTTTATAATATTGTTCTCTCTGATTACTTTCCTTATAATATTGTGGCGCTTCTTCCTTATAATTATTTGCTTTATCTAAGACTTTGTCTAGTTCACCACGATCTAGCCAAATGCCACGGCACTCTGGGCAATAGTCAATTTCCACACCATTTCTTTCAGAAATTGCTAAAGTAACATCTTTACAGACTGGACATTTCATAATTATTCCTCCTTTTATTTATACACTCCCTAACATTAGTATATCAAAAGCCTTTTAAATAAGCAAACCTGCTTCAATGAAGGCTTTTTTGGTTGACACTTGACAGTTATTTATTTAACAGTGCCTTAACATTTGCGTTAAAAGGTAAAATATTATATAATTATTTAAGGTGATATAAATGGAAAACACTTTTTTACCAATAATTTTAGGTACAGACGCTAACGCATACGGACTAGCTCGTTCATTCTATGAAGAGTATGGTATTAAATCATTAGCGATTGGAAAAGCATCACTTCGTGAAACGAGGAAAAGTAAAATTATTGATTTAAAAATATACAGTGACCTTGCGGATAATGAATCTTTTAAAAAAATTATGAAGGAAATTGGTGAAGTATATAAAAAAGACTACGATAAATTAATTTTACTTTCATGTGCAGAATGGTATACAGATTTAATTGTTAACAATAGAGATCTATTAGAAAATTATTTTATTCTACCTTTTATGGATAAGGATTTAAAAAACGCTCTAGAAGATAAAGAATCTTTTTATAAAATATGTGAAAGATATGGATTAGATTACCCACAGACATATATTGTAACTTTTGAAAATCAAAATAGCATTGCTCCCCCCTTTGGTTTCCCTGTGGCTGTTAAACCAGCTAGCAGTACAGATTATTCTAAGGTTGAATTTAATGGTAAAGAAAAAAGCTATAAAGCTAATAATCTTGATGAGCTAAAAAAAATAGTTAATAATATTTATAGTTCTTCATATCGTTCTAATATAATTGTTCAGGATTTTATTCCAGGTAATGATGACACCATGTGGGTTATGAACTGTTATTCAAATAAAAATGGTAAAGTAAAAATGATGTGTTTAGGACACTGTATTTTAGAAGAACATACACCTTACGGAATTGGCAATTACAAGGCTTTAATATCTGATGGTAATAAAGAACTATACGAAAAAATTAAAAGCTTTTTAGAAGAAATTGGCTATATTGGTTTTTCTAATTTTGATTTAAAATACGATAGTCGTGATGGTAAATATAAATTATTTGAAGTAAATATCAGACAAGGAAGAAGTAGCTTTTTTACGACTGCTGCTGGCTGTAATTTAGCAAAATATTTAGTTGATGATTATATTTTTAATAAAGATGATGAAGTTGTTTATAATTACAACAAACATTTATGGTTAGCAACTCCAAAAAGGATACTAAAAAAATATGTTTATAATAGAGAAGCTCTAAATGAAGCTTTAGAGCTAATTAAATTAAAAAAATATTCTTATACTTTAAAATATTCTAAAGATTTTAGTTTATATCGATATTTTTGGATAAATAGAATATACATGAAAGATTATAAGCTTTATAAACTTTATCCACCGAAGGATGGTGATTAATTTGAAAGATTGTTTAGGGGTTATTGGTGGTGTTGGTCCTTTAGCCAGTAGTTATTTATATGAAATGATTACTAAAAATACAAAGGCAACTTCTGATCAAGAACATTTAGATATAATTTTATTTAGCCATGCAAGTATTCCAGATAGGACTGCTTATATTCTAGATAATAGCAATAAAAATCCTTACCCTTATTTACTTGAAGATTGTAAAAAGTTAGAAAAAATGGGGGCTTTAATGATTTCTATTCCCTGTAATACTTCTTGTTATTTTCACGAAAAGCTCCAAGAAGAAATTAAAATTCCAATAAGCAATATTATTAAAAATACAGTAAAATTTATAAGTGATAAAGGTTATAAAAAAATAGCTATATTAGCAACTTTAGGTACACTTAAATCAAGACTTTATCAAGAAGAATTAGAACGCTATAATATTGAATACTCCTGCCCTTATCCAGAAAAGGTTATGGAGGTTATATACAACTATGTAAAAAGCGGCAAAGAGGTTCCTTTAGATTTATGGAATGAGATTACTTTAAACTGTAATGTTGATGCTTTTATTCTTGGATGCACTGAACTTTCAATTTTAAAAAAGGAACTTAAGCTTGATGACAGATTTATCGATCCACTTGAAATTGAAACAAAAAATATTTTAAATTTTTTTGATAAAAACTAGGAAGGATGCGTTACTATGTGTGGTTTCTGCGGATATATAAATAGAAAAGAAAAAACTAAAGAAGATATTAAGAAAATGACTGATGCGATTGCTCATCGCGGACCTGATGATGAAAGTTATTATATTGATGACAAGATTGCCATGGGGTTTAGAAGATTAAGCATTATCGACCTTAAGGGTGGTAGACAACCCATGACTAATGAAGATGATAGTATGGTTATTACTTTTAATGGGGAAATTTATAATTTTAAATCTATTAAAGAAGACTTGATTAAAAAAGGTCACATTTTCAAAACAAGTGCAGATACGGAAGTTATTTTGCACGGCTATGAAGAATACGGAACAGATATTTTAAGTAAATTACGCGGAATGTTTGCTTTTGTCATTTGGGATAAAAAGAAAAAAGAGTTATTCGGAGCTCGTGATCACTTTGGGCAAAAACCTTTTTACTATTGTAATATGAATAATACATTTATGTTTGGTTCAGAGATTAAAAGCTTCTTATATCACAATGATTTTATGAAATTAGTAAATAAGGCTTCTTTAAAACCTTATTTAACGTTTCAAACTTCAGTTTTAGAGGAAACATTTTTTAAAAACGTATATAAATTACTACCTGGTCATTATTTCAAATACGATTTTGAGACTAATAAAGTAACTACAGAAAAGTATTATCAAGTTAAATTTGATGCAAAAAATCAAGACTTTGATGAACTAGTTAAAGAAATTGATGAAACTATCACTTCTTCAATTGATACGCATTTAATCAGTGATGTGCCGATTGGGGCTTATTTATCAGGTGGTATTGATTCATCATATGTCGTATCTTATTTAAAGCCGGATAAAACCTTTTCAGTAGGTTTTGACTATCAAAACTTTAATGAGGTTCCTTATGCGAAGGAATTATCGGATATTCTGCGCATTCAAAATGTTAGTGAATTAATAAATGCTGATGACTTTTTTGATAGTTTAGACAAAGTTCAATATTATGCGGATGAGCCGACGGCTAATTTATCAGCGGTTCCTCTTTACTTTTTATCTGATTTAGCAAGTAAACATGTTAAAGTGGTTTTATCTGGTGAAGGCGCGGATGAGTTATTCGGTGGTTATCCTTTTTATAAAGAAGACGATTTATTAATTAAATATCGTAAGGTACCTGGCTTTATTCGTAAAGCTTTAAAGTCTATCGTTTCCCCTCTTCCAGAATTCCATGGGAAAAACTTCTTAACTAAAGGTGGAAGTAAGGTAGAAGATTATTATATTGGTAATGCTTTTGTTTTTGATAACCGTGAAGCTAATAATATTTTAAGTAATAAATATAAAAGTACTGTTACCTTCCAAAGTATTACAAAGCCTTATTATGATGAGGTTAAGGATAAGGATGATCTAACTAAAATGCAATATTTGGATATGCATTTTTGGTTACCTAACGACATTTTACTAAAAGCTGACAAAATGAGTATGGCTAATTCTTTAGAACTTAGAGTACCGATTTTAGACAAGGAAGTCTTTGCTTTAGCTAGTAAAATTCCAAGTGAATACAAGTTAAGTCATGGAACAACTAAATATATATTAAGACAGGCAGCTTCTTCTAGAATTCCTGAAGCTTGGTACAAAAGGCCAAAGAAGGGATTTCCGGTACCAATTATTAAATGGTTTAGAGAAGAAAAATATTATAATTTAGCTAAAGAAACATTTAATAGTGATTTTACTTCAGAATTTTTTGATGTTAAAAAGTTAAATAAGATGTTAGATGAACATTATAGCGGTAAGAAAAATCACTGCCGTAAGATTTGGACGGTTTATGTATTTTTAATTTGGTATAAGACTTTCTTCATCGATTTCGATAAAAGCGTAGCTTAAGCTAGGCTTTTTTGTTTCAACTTGACTTTTTATGTTTTTTCACTATAATAACTACTAAATATGGGGTGACTTATGGTAAATATTGTTTATAATGAAATGTCGGATTTAAAGGTAGCTGCTGATATCAAAACGGCTTTTTCAAAGCGACCTAAAATTGGGCATGGAATAGTTGATACTTCTTATTTTAAAGGCAATAATCAAATATATATAAATACAAATGATCAAACCAAAGAAGTAACATCAGATATTTCTGGCGGTGACGTTTTAACTGTTGCTAGCAGTGGTGACTATTTACTTGACTGCGTCTTACAAGGCACTAATAATATTGTAACTTATGATATTAATGATTTTCAATATTATGCTACTTGTTTAAAGTTATGGGCATTACAAACACTAGATTATGATGAATATATTAGTTTTTTTACGGATCGTTCTTCTGATAAATTTTTATCTTCATCATTATTAGAAAAAATTATTGAACCTTTTATTAAGGATCCTGCTTATAAGTATTGGGATACCTTTCGCACCTACAGGCAGCTCGAAGAAAAACAATCTGATGCGTTATTAAGAGATGGTATCCCTGCTGATACGGTCATTAAATTATTTATGGAACTTGAAGAGATTTTTGAAAACAATCCAAATGCTATGGGAGATATTGAAGCTTTATTTAAAAATCAAACTACTTTTATTCAAGGTTCTTTATTACGGGCTAAAGATTATATAGCTGCTCGTACTATTCAATATCCTGAAGTTAATCCTAATATTATTGGTCACATGAGTTCAAAGGAAAACTTTGATTTAACTAGGAGAAATTTAAACAATGTTCTGATCACATTTGAGAATAGCGATCTTTTGAGTCTTCCTGCGAAACTTGCTGGTCAAAAATTCGATATAGCTTTTTTATCAAATATACCATTTTATTTAGATGGCTATGAATTATTTACTAGTATAGATAATCTCCAAAGTACGCTTTATGATGATGGAGTAATTTCTTATTACTATCACAACTTTAAAAAATCATGGTTCGAAAGTGGAAGAAAGATGACTGATTTTATTCCACCTGAAAGCGCTGAATGTATTCAATACGAATACGCTATTGGTGAAGCTTTAGCGGCTTATGATTTCCTATGTTCTTCTGGTTTTAATGTAGAAGTTACAGAATTGGGAACTACTTCTTCTGTATCATCTAAAATAAATATAGAATCTGATGTTAAATGTTTAGTAAGAAAAAATGTAACTTAATTGTTACATTTTAATATGTTCAGTTTATGTAAGGCTCTTGTGCAAGCAACATAATAAAGTTTACGGTCATTTATACTAAAACCATTATCATAGATAATTACACTATCGAATTCTAGTCCTTTAGCGCTATATACCGGAAGAATGTAAAGTTTGATTTTATAATTACTTATATTTATTAGCTCATTAAGTTGATATTCAATATCTTTGTTTTCACATAGAATGGCAATTGATTCTAAATTTTCTTTGATACTCATTTTTATTAATGTTTCAAGTTTACTTTTTAATTCTCCTTTAGTTATATTAGTTATGTGTGGTTCTTCGCTATGACGATTTATCATATTGACATGGTTTAGATTTAAAATAGCGTTACAAAAGTTAGTTATTTCGTAACTACTACGATAGGTTGTCATAAGTTTTAGTAGTTTTACTTTGCCACCAATAATTTCCTTAACTTCATTCATGTTTTCATAATTGACCATGGCGGTGATTGCTTGGTTTGGGTCACCTAAAATTGTAAATTTAGCTTTGCTATAGAATTCTCTGATTAAATAATATTGCATTAAATTATAGTCTTGGGCTTCGTCGACAACAACATATTTGATATCACCCCTACCATCTAACCCTTGAAGTTTAGCTTTGATATAAAGATAGATAATTCCATCATAATATTTTAATCCTGGGCTTCTTATTTCCTTAATAGCAAACTCTTTGAACGTTTCTGTTTCTATATGATATTTTTCACTAACGGCTTTTAAAAATTCTGGTTCATGATACATTTCTAAAACTAAATTTTCAATATCATTATTATAAGTAACACTTTTTTTAATTATCGTTCCATAGCCTCTGGTTCTTTTTTGATGGGTATTTTTATATTTATTAGTAACATTTTCAATGATTTTTTGAACTTTTATTAATGGCTTGTGGCGACTATAGGTTTCATTGAAATCATTTTCACATTCTTTTTTACTTAAAAGCAACTCATCATTAACTATTATATCTTTGAATTTTATTTTACTAATAACTCTTTTTAAATAATTATCAACTAAATAAATAAAATCATTACTCATCTTTATTTCCATGACTCTTTTTTCTAAATTATCTTTGGTATTATGATATCTTTCAATTAATTGTGAATAGTTTTCAACATCTTCATATTCTAGCATCTGGTTTTCCATGAATTCACTGAAAATCATACATGGGACATTATCTTCACCTAGTGATGGCAAAACTTCGGAGATATATTCACTGAATACTTTATTTGGTGAAAAAATAATAATGTTCTTATTATTTATATAATTACGATATCGATATAAAATAAAGGCTATGCGGTGAAGAGCGACTGATGTTTTACCGCTTCCGGCAGCGCCTTCAACTACTAGGTTATCGTAATCAGTGTTTCTAATCACTTCATTTTGTTCTTTTTGAATGGTTGTGACAATGTCTTTCATTTTTTCAGATGAGTTATGGCTTAATGCTTCTTTAAGCATTTCATCTTGAATACTAACTGAACTATCAAAGGCAAATTCTAAATTACCATTTTCTATTTTATATTGTCTTTTTAAATTTATAGTACCTTCAATAATTCCTTCTGGCGCTTCGTAGCATGCTTTACCTAGTTCATAGTCATAATAAAGTGATGATATTGGTGCGCGCCAATCATAGACATAGTTGTTATACTCAATATCGCTTACTGATGAAAGACCAATATAAACTTGAGTTTGCCGATCTTTTTCTTTGAAATCAATGCGACCAAAATATGGATTTTCATATACTTTTTTAAATTTATTTAAATTTTGATAGAAGTATTTAGCTTGTAAATTAGAACGTTCAATATCAGACGAGGCGAATTCTATTTCAGCTTTATCCATACCGCCAACGTTTTGCCACATCTCTCTTTGCTCTTTTGTAATACTTTCGCTTAATTCTTTGTGATCTTTTTCTAATTTAGTAATTTTTTCGTTTACTAATTTTTGAACAAGCTTTAGATAGCTTTGTTCTTCTTTTAAGTCTTTCTGGGTAAGACTCATTTTACCACCCTCCCTACTATTTAATTTTGCTGTTTTAATTCAGTGAATTTCTTTCATTCCCCCTTTACTAGTAAGACGCAAAAAACTAGTTATTTAGTAACTAGTGGGTATCATCTCGGTGCACTTAATTGTAATTCAGGGTAATTTCCCTTATGCCTCCTATAAATATATGTAACTTTTGTAAGTCTTTTTCATTATAATCCTTTAAATATTAAAAAGTCAAGAACTTTTTATTTTATTAAAGAAAAAGTAACTGTTATTGTTACTTGATTGTATATGGATTAGAGCTTGTTCCTTCTCCCGACAAGGAAATATCTGATTTTAGATAGAGAACGGGCGCCACGCCTGGCGCATTAAAGCTAGCGAGGTTGTAGTGGAGGGTATCGTCGGAATTGACAATGAACACATTGCTCGAGCTCCCACTATTCGGCGAAAGCAACCAACTATATTTATTACTTGATAAATTCATTATCTCGGTTAACCAATTATGAGTTCTTCCATTACTATAACAAGCTGAAATATTCCAATATGCACTAACACTTGTACAAGCACTATTATTACTTGTTCTTACATATTCACTTGCCGTCGCTAATGCTATATTTCCATTCCATGTTATACTATTTTCATTATTCACTGTATTTCCTAAATTTGTATCACTATATGGCACTGACCCTATTTTAAAGGTCCCTGATGTTATTTGAGTCCTTGCCTCTTCTGCTAATCTATTATAATATTCATTATTAAGATATGTATTTAATGTCGCCGGTCTACTCCAATTATTTGAATTAGATATATCCCATGCCATGTCCCCTATACTCTTATTCCTTATTATCTTTATTGTTCCATCCGCTTCTACTGACAATATTCTCCAGGTTTCTCCATTGAAGGTTATATAATTATTTGGTGTCCCTCCTCTATAAATATATCTTCCCTCTTCATATGTATCAGCGTAAAGTCCATCACCTGTTGTTACTGTTGTAGCAATTAGTTTATCTGCGGCACTTTCACCCCCTGGAGTATTGCTTGTTGCTTGACTATAGTCCAAATCTACAGTTAAAGTTGAACTTGTATTTGTTGGTTGTTCACTCGTTGTACTTAAGTATTCTACTTTTACTGTTAATATTCCTGTATTACCTGCTGTTATAATATCTCCCTTTGTCATTCCTGTTGAAGTAAACTTGATTGCTGGATTATTCGTATCACTTAAAGTTACATTGTCCAGTTTAGCATCTAAACTTCCAGCATTCTTTACAGTTATATCATACTCTATACTATCGCCTGGAGACTGTAAATTTGTTTTAAAGGTTGCCGATAAGTTTTCAAAGCTTGGATTACCATTATTACTTGCTGTTCCAGTTATATTTTTGCTTTCTACATTTGTTATCTTTATATCCCAGCTACTTGTTATATTACTTGTTCCTTTTATATTTAATACTGTTTGAAAGGCTGCATAACCAACAGTCATTAATAAAACTACGGCACACAAACTTCCTATTATTATATTTCTTTTCTTTTTATCATTCATATTATCTCTCCTACTTATACTAGCTAGGTTTAGTTTTCCCTATTTTTTACTTTATATTCATTATATCCTATATCTCCGGCACGCGCAATAGCACATAAAATAATTGACAATTAATTAACAAAAAAACTTTAGTTATTTTTAACTAAAGTTAAACAGTTTGACCAATTTCTTTTATATATACACTTTCTTCATTATCAATTAATGCTTCAACGATTTGAGTTTCTAGTTCATCTTTGATAACTTTTCTAATTTTTCTTGCACCATACTCTTCGTAATTTGATAGTTTTGCTATTTCAGTAATTACTTTTGCAGCTAATTTTATCTCAATTTTGTCTTTATATTTTTCTTTTAGATCTTTTATTTTAAGATTAATTATTTTAATAATATCTTCTTCCTTTAAATTATTAAAGGTGATAACATTATCTACTCTATTCATAAATGGAATAGAAAATTTATCATTTAATTTTGTTTTAACTTTGTTTTCAGAATTAAAGCCAACATTAATGTCATGGAAACCAACATTTGAAGTCATGATAATAACTACATTATCAAATCTAACAATATTTGATTTACTATCTTTTATTATCCCTTCGTCTAATACCTGAAGGAATAAGTTAGTAATATCTGTGTGAGCTTTTTCGATTTCATCTAAAATTAAGACAGAATATGGTTTGTTTTTTATTTCTTCTAAAATATTAGTATTATCATCATAACCAATATAACCTGGAGGCGCACCTACAATTTTACTAATGCTGTGCGCTTCACGGTATTCACTCATATCTAATTTAATAACGTTTTTTGAACCGACTAAATTATCACCAAATAATTTGGCTAGTTCTGTTTTCCCCACCCCTGAAGGACCACAAAATAACATTGAATAGCACTTATCGTTAAGTCCTAATTTTATTTTTTTTGCAATGTTACACACACTTTTAACTGCTTCATCTTGACCAATTAAATTATGTTTAATTAAAGTTTCGGTTTGTTTAATGATTGCTTTCTTTTCATTTAGTAATTCATAAATAGGAATACCTGTTTTACTATGAACTACATTTGCAACATCCATTTTTGTAACTTTTTTATTATTTTTTTTATAAAGTGTAAGTTCTAGAGTATTAATTTCATTCATCAGTTTGAATTCTTCATTTTTATATTCAGATGCTTTATTAAAATCATTATCAATAATTGCCTGTTTTTTAGATTTAATAATCTCTTTTAATTTTTTATTATACTCTTTATACTGAATAAGGTTTTTACTTTCTTTAAGACTTGTTTTAGCGCAGACTTCATCTAGTATATCAATAGATTTATCTGGCTGGTTACGGTTATAAATATATTTTTCTGAAAGGCTAATAATTAAATCAATTATTTCTTCATCAATTGAAACTTTGTGATACCCTTCATAAATTTCTTTTAAATTCATTAATATTTCTTTAACCGTCTCTTTAGTTGGTGCCTCGATTGTTACCTTTTGAAAACGTCTTTCTAAGGCACTATCTTTTTCAATATATTTTTTATATTCATCGGTAGTTGTAGCTCCAATACATCTTAATTTACCACGAGCTAGGGCTGGCTTAAATATATTTGAAGCATCGATTGCGCCTTCAGCGCCACCCGCACCTACTAAGGTATGAACTTCGTCGATGAATAAAATGATGTCATCGTTTTCTTCAATTTCTTTTAAAATCTTATGCATTCTTTCTTCAAATTCTCCACGATATTTAGTCCCTGCAACGCTTGTTGCCATATCTAGGCTAATAATCCTTTTGTTTTTTAAAGCCATTGGAACATCACCTTTAACAATCATACTGGCAAGTTCTTCAACAATGGCCGTTTTTCCAACACCAGCTTCACCAATTAATAACGGATTGTTTTTAGTACGCCTTGATAGAATTTCTAAAACTCTTTTTATTTCTTTATCTCTACCAGTTACGGGATCCAAATCGCCATTTAAAGCTTTTTTATTTAAATCAACACCTAATTCTTCTAGTAATAGTTTTTTAGAACTTTGTTTGCTAGTTAAGCGATAGCTAAAATCATTATAAAGTTCATCGATATCGATATCCATACCAATTAAAACTCTAATGGCAACACCCTCGCCTTCCTCTAATAAACTTGAAAAAAGATGGTTAATAGTAACGATACCATTATTATTTTCTTTCGCATCTAAACTGGCATTTTCAATGATTCTCTTTAACAAGGGAGTATATAGAAAATATTCACTTGGTTTTGAACCTTTACCAATTATTTTAATTATTTCTTTTTTAAACACCTCATATGTTAAATCGTATTCTTCTAATCTTTCTGTGATTTCATTATCACTTTTTAAGATAGCTAATAATAGATGTTCAGAAGATACATAAGGATGATTTAAGTCTTGCATTTCTTTTTTTGCTACAACGAGAGTCTTTCTTGCTTCTTCTTCAAAATTGCCGAACATATTTATCTCCTTTCACTTATATTCTATGTTTATATTGAGCAGATATCTATTGTTTTAATCAACAAATTTTTTATTTAAAAAGGAAATAGAAAACTTGAAATAATAGTTTTCTATTTTTTTGTAAAAAAAGAAAGCTATTAAGCTTTTCTATAAGGTATATACAGTTTTTAAATTTTTTAACGCTTTAACAGTCTTATCGAAATCAATAATCTCTAAATTAGTAATAAGTTCTTTTTCTTCTTGAGCTTGTTCAGAAATTACCGGAGCTATGATTGGTGTTTCTTTAATAACTGGCGCTGGAATAACAGGAATCTGTGGCTCTTTAATTATTGGATCTTCTTTCTTAACCATTGGAGTTGTTTCTACCTTTAAAGGTTCAACAGATGTTGGTATGATTATTGTTTCAATTGGCTTTAATTTTTCCTTTTTAATAACTGGTGCCATTTCGGTTACTGCCGGAGCTTTTTTCTCTGGGTACTCTGGCTTAAAGTTTTCAAAAGAAGAGACTGATTCTGTAGTTACCGGCTCAATTGTTTTTGGCGCTTCAGTAGGCTCTGGCACCTTTTGTTTAATAACTTCTTTAACGGTGGGAGCTTTTGGACTAATAAAAGGTTTGGGGTCATCCATTGGTTTTAATAAATCGGGTTTATGCTCTTCTTTTATTATCTCTTCATTTAAATCAATTGGTTTGATTTTTTCTTCTTTGATCAAATTTTTATCTAGAGGTTTTACGGGAATAATTGGTGAGAGTTTTACTTCCGGCTCTTTAATTATTATTTTAACTTCAGGCTCTACTTTAGCATGAGTTATTCGACCCTCTGGAAGTGTTGTTTTTGTTTCCTTTAGTCCTTCTATTTGCTTTTGAATATCAATACTAGTACCATTTTCTTTAGCGTCCAGTCTGGCCGTTATTCTATCAATAGCATGAACGACAACTAAAGTTATAATTTGAAGCGCAAAGGTTCCCATTAGAAGTTGCATTAACGTCAAAACATCACTACTGGCATATAAAGCATTTTCTTTATATATATCAATATCATTAACTTGGATAACCGTTAATACTAAACAAAATAAGGTTTGGATAATCGCAAATCCTGTTATATTAATAATCTTTGTTATTTTGGTTGTATCTTTTCTTAAAAACGTAATCAAAGTAATAACTGCAGATAAAACTTCAACGATAAATAATGTAATAAAGTTTGGAAAATATAAGGTCATGAATATGCCATCGACCACATTATCAAAAAGTTCAAATAAAGTTGTATTACCGACAAAAAGAACTACTAAAATAACAGCTATATAAATTAAAACAACGGCTTTTTTAGTTATTTTTTTATTAAAAAATATTAATAATACCGGCAATAATAAAAGGCATATAAAAATAGGGTGTGCGAGAATATTTTGACCAAGAATGCCTAATTTTTCAAAAAAACTTAATTTTTCCACAATCGCACTTCCCCTCTTTTTAATTCTTTTAATCTGGCATAATACTACCATAAATGATTTTAATAGTCAAATTGTTAATCTTTATATTTTGGTTTTATTTTAATGGCAATTTTTTTAGTATCTTCAATGATTTTTTAATCTTTAAATCTTGTTTTGATAAAACGTTTTAAGCAATTATAATTGCTTTTCTACTTCTAAAATATCCCCATAAAGTTATAATAAATAGTTTAGAATATTTTACTAGTGAAGTTTAATACTAGAAATAATATTTTGCTTTAAATCGTCCATTTTTATTTATCCTACTTTTTTAGTAAATTTACTTTTTATTTTAATAAGTACTTTTTTAACAGCACCTTTACCTAATATTTCATCAATTGTTTTAGATTTATAGGCAACAATGAAATAAACAATAACGCCAATTACTCCATATAATATTATTTGAAGAATAGCAATAAATCTTGATGAAGTTATATTTGGAATGAATAAATTGATAATCATTAAACTAACAATCATAATAGCAGTACAGAATGTTACTTTAATTAAAGTTCTTGCTGATTTGAGATAACTGATATTTGTTTTCTTTTTGATCACTCTTAATAAGAACAGACTACATAAGGTATCGATAATCATGTTTAAAGCAATTGGAGCATAATAAGCTTCAATTCCCATCATATCAAATAAATGCATCATTGGAACATTTAAACATATTTTAGCTAAAACACTACCGCCTAAAGCGATGATTGTTTCTTTAGTATTATTCATGGTTTGATTAGTATTGACCATAACTGAACTTATTGAAAGTGGAATCTGTGATAGAATTAGCAATCTAAAGATTGATATATTAAGTTCATTATAACCATAGAAAACGGTCCAAACGTCAGAAGCCATAAAGCTAATACCAACCGCTAAAGGCACAGTAACTAAAAGTAATGTTTGTAAAGCTTGATTTATTTTGGCATGAACTTCTTTATAATTTTTAATAGCATAAGCGGCAGCAATGGTTGGGATTAAGCTCATAACAATACCGGTAGATATTGACATGACAATCATGTTTAGTTTACTTCCCCAAGTAGCCAAAACGCTTAAAACATTTTCACTGATTGCTGTAGTATAGCCTAAAGATACTAATGATTTAACAACTGTAAAAACATCAACCATAGTGAACGCTGATTGAAGAACAGAGATAACAACAAATGGTAAGGCATAGAAAATGATTTTTCTAGCCACGTCTTTAGTAGTTATCTTGGCTTCATCTCTCGTTACTGGAGCAGTCCGATTTAATTCTTTTTTATTTTTCTTAATTTTACTTGCGACATAGAAATATGCGGCAATAGCACCTACTGTAGCGCCAAAAACAGCAATACCAACAGCTGTTGTTACTGAGGCATGGAATACTTTTAAAGCAAAGAAACTACCACCTAAAATAACAATAACTCTAACGATCTGTTCTAAGATGTTTGCGACAGATGAAACTTGCATAATTTTATGCCCTTGAAGATAACCTTTGGAAACACTCAAAAATGGAACAACTAAAATAGCTGTGGCTATTATTCTAATAACTAAGGTTACGTCTTCAATTGAATTACCACCCTTAACATCACCAATTATTAGATAGGCAATTTGAGGGGCAAAAATAACTAGGATTAAAAAGACTAAGACACCTAAAACACCAATTATTTTAAGACCGGTTTTAAAGGTCTTTTCCTTGGTGTTAAAATATTTCAAACTATTATATTCACTTACGACTTTACTCATAGCAACAGGAATACCACTTGTCGCTAAATTTAAAAACATGTTATAAATTGAATAAGCATAACTGTAAAGGGCACCACCTTGAACACCAATTATCGCATAAAATGGGATAACGTAAACAAGACCGATAAATTTACAAATTATTATTCCAATAGTTGAAATAGCTGCTCCAGCGAGAAAGCTATTTTTCTTCATAACATCACCCTATCTATAAACGATAAGCGCAGAAAAACAATATATCTGTTCTTCCCCATATGTTGTCACAGCTACGGAGAAGTGAATATCGATTATTTCTGGCTCGCTATCAGATATAAAGTCATTAATTGACTTTTCTAAATCTTTTTCATGGCTTTCGTCAAAAACCTTTACTTTCATTATATCACCTTTTTATATTATAACGAAATAAAATGATAATAATTTGTCAAAAAAAAGAGGAAACTTTATTCCTCTATCTGTGACTAAAATAACCATTATGTCCGGGAATTTGTGGAGCCACTGTTCGTGGGTTAATACGTCCACTATTAGGATTGCCTCCAGCTATAACTCTATTTTCCCAGCTATTACCTTTATTATCAAATAAGTTAAGATGGACATGGATACCACCAGAACATCGATCAACTGAATTACGTCCAGCCATCGAGCCTATTTTAGTGGTATAAGAGACTTTTTGACCAACGCTAACTGACCAGCTTGAAAGGTGCCAGTAAGAAGTGATATATGAATGACCATTGATATTGTGTTTAACGTATACTATGTGATTTCCACAAGTTGGATTATTATCAAGCATAATAATCTCTCCATCGGCAATCGGATAAACACTATCACCAGCAATACTTCTTGAAAAGTCAATACCGGTATGGAATTCGCTTGTTCCACCAATAACACGCCAGCCATAATCACTAGTAACATAGCCACTAGAAATTGGCATATAAGTTCCGTTAACGCTTGGAATATTACCACCATTATTGATAGTTCTTTGACAACTTGATATAGTATCATTCCCACTACATCCACGTTTTTTCATACTGTTAATTAAATTAATTTGGGTTTTATATTCTTGATCTTTGCTTATCATTCCTGATTGCAAGGTTTCAATTTCTTTGTTTAATTTGGCTTCTAAAACTGTAAGTTCTTGTTGTTTTTTAGAAAGTTCATTTTGTTTGGTTGCAAGTTCTTTTTGTTTTTGTTCTAGTTGTTTGACATTTTCATTGTATTCTTTAATTAATTTATCATTATAACTTGATAATTGTTCAGCTACAGAAACACGATAAATAAAATCGGTAAATGAGCTTGCACCAAAAGCGTATTCTAAATAAGCAGAGTCACCATTTGACACTTGAACAAATTTCATAAGCTCTTTAATTTCTTTGTCTTTAACTTTCATAGATTCCTGAAGTTTGGTAATATCAGTTTCAATAGTCTTTAATTCGGCATCGATACTTTTAATTTCATTTTCTACTTCAGCTTTTTGCTTTGTTGCTTGGGCTCTTTCAGTTTCAGTAAGAGCTTTTTGCTCTTTAGCTTTATTATAAGCATCTCTATTAGCTTTTGCCTGAGCTTCTAATTGATTAAGGGTTAATTCTTTTGCATTAACACCTTGGATTGATAAAGCAAAGCATATAACAATAGTTAGAACTAAATAACAATATTTTCGCATTTATTCACCCTTTTCTATCTACTAGTGAAACGTTTTCCCTCACCAGGTAGTTGAGTTAACCACACTCTTGGGTTCATGTGTGGCCCATTACTTAATGAGAAGAAGTCTTTTAAATATCTTCCTTTAAACAGTTTGAAGTCTAAGTGAGACCCAGTAGTACAACTATCATAACTTGGATTACCACCTTGAGTTCCGATCTGAGTAGTATAGTAAACGGTTTGACCTGCACTAACATTAGTTGTTTTTAAATGATAGTAAACTGTTGTATACATTTGACCATTAACATTATGAAGAATATAAACAATATTTTTCCCACATGATTGATTACGGGAAACAGTAATTACAGTTCCAGTAGTAATAGCATACACAGGAGCACCTTCATAATTAGTTATATCGATAGCATTATGACTTTTACCGTAATAGTTTTGTGTTACTCGTCCATTAGTTAAAGGAATGTAGAAGCCATTGGCATTACCGCCGCCAGTAACTCCCCCACTACCGCTACTACTTCCTCCACCGCTTCCGCCGCCACCACTTACAGCTGGCGGATTTAATCTAGCTTCACAGGCAGACATATCTTCATAACCCTTACATCCTTTATTTTTTAAAAGATTAACATAATTCATTAGGTTTTTATATTCAGCATCGTATGACTGAGCGGTGTCGTTTAATTCATCGATTTCTTTTGATAGTTTTTGAATTAATTCATTTAATTTCTTTTGCTGTTCCTTTAACTCAATTTCTTTGGCTGCTAAATCTTTTTGTTTTTGTCCTAAAGTCTTAATGTCTTTATTATAGCCAGTAATTAAATCGTCATTATAGCTTGATAATTGTTCGGCCACTGAAACGCGGTAAATAAAATCAGTAAATGAGCTTGCGCCAAAGGCATATTCTAAATAAACTGATTCTCCACTTGTGATTTGGACAAACTTTAATATTTCTTTGATCTCTTTATCTTTATTTTTAATCGATGCTTCCAAATTCTTAATATCAGTTTCTAATTTGGTGATGTCGGTTTGGATTGTTTGAATTTTCTTAGTTATCTCTTCTTTTTCGGCTAAGGCTTTTTTCTTTTCCTCTTCAGTCATTTGCTTTTTTTGTTTAGTTGATTGTGAAGACTTTAAGGCTTTTTCGGCTTTAGCAACATATTCATCTAAAGTTTCGGCTTGAACGCTTAATGGGATAAATAAAAGAAGACATAGGGCAAAACATACTAAATTTTTTTTCATTAATTACCACCTCTATTCTTTTAATGTTTTAACAGCTTTTTTATAGTCCGGCATATAGTATTCAACAGTATTCCAAAATGCCCTTGAATGATCGAAATGAACAAAATGACTCAATTCATGAATAATTACATAATCGATAATTTTAAGATCATAACGGATTAGCTTTGCATTTAGGGTAATAGAACTATCTAGCTTATGATTAACACCCCATCTTGTTTTCATCGACCTGATTTTTAATTTTGGATACGGAATATCTTCATCAAATAAGTTATAGCAGGCTTCTAATCTTTCTTCAAATACTTTTTTTGTTTGTTTAGAAAGCCACTTTTCTAATTTTGTTTCACTCGGTGTATATATCTTGTTACCATCGATTTCGATATCGTTAAATGGTACTATTATTATATCATATTTGTCGCCCAAATAATAGAAGTCTTGCTCGCGCTCTTGCTTGTGCTTTACTTTATTTAACGCTTTTCTTAAAAAATCTTCTTCACGATTAAGCATAGCTTTAATATCTCTTTTTGAAGTGAAAAATCCAGTTGTAACATAGATGGTTAAATCATCTTTGATTTTAATATAGGTATTTTTATTGTTTTTGCAAACTACTTCAACATTATATTTGTCGCCGTCTAGTTTATATTCAAATGTTTTTTCCATCTTACCACCTTATATAATTTTATCATATTTTGTCATATTTTTATAGAGAAAGTTTTTGGCAAAAAAAGAAAGCTGTTAGCTTTCATTATCATTGAAACCAAATACCATTAAAATCGTATTTAAATGCCCTATATGCGTATTTTTTGGATGTATAGTTAAATTGTATGATTAAGTTTCCATCACTATCATATTCGCCAAATGAGTGGTCTTTCCCAGAGCTTGTGATGATATTTTCCTTATAATATTCAATACTACTAACAATACTGGAATATGGAACGTTAAAGCTTTGAATTAAAGTATAAGTCTTAGTTTTTTCATCAATTAGGTATTTATAAAACTTTGAGTTGGTACCTTTTTCATAAGTTCCAACACCTTCATAATTTGACCAATCAAAGTTCGGTCGTGTTCTAGCACCACCATAGTTATTATTATAAATGGTTATATAATATTGACCATCCTCTAAACTATCATCTTCAGTATAAGTAACCGTGTGCTGTCCCGCATGGGAAGTAAAGTCCCCTATTTTGGTATAGCTATATTCTTCGTAACTTGATTCATCAATCATGCTTTCATCAGCTAAAATATATTTTAATGTTGGATTTTCATAGACGTCATTTATTCTAATGATTGAACTAATTTCCCTAGCGCTTAATAAAATATCTTTACCATTTATTATTTGAAGACTATTTAAGTGAATCCAGTCAAGTTCATCACCACCATAGGTATTACCTTCTTCGGGAATTTCTGCGGTATCATAATAATCTTTAAAATAGTCTTTCATATCTAGTAATTCTGAAACTTCCTTTGTCTCTAAATCTAAAGCGATTACATAATCTTCGATTGTGTCTTCTTTGTTTTTGTTAGCTAAAATAACTAGTTTGTTGTTAATTTCATCATAAACAAAATCATGATGCATTGTATACCCTTTAATACCATAAAAATCAATAATTTTGCCGGTACTGTCAACTTTAATGAATCCGTTGTTTTTATAACAATAAATCATATAATCGTCTTCAAAAATTATGCGATCAGTACGATATGACTTTAAGCCTAATTCTGCTCTTAAAACTCCATCATTATCATAAAGATAAATATTAGAATTAAAGCTTTTATCATGTCCCAATAAAGCATATAAGCCGTCTGTTAAAGATTTCTTACTTTTACCTTTTTCAGTATCTAATTTTGCATCAACTTTAGATTCACTTTTAGGCATTTTTATTTTTATTTTATTAGTTTTAATTGTTTGACCATTTGCCATTAACTTTAAATCAATGATATTAGTTTTGCTACTAACTAAGCCTATAATTTGATATTCATAATTAGAATTTTCTTTTTTAGTTAAGGTTTGTGAATAATCATTAGTACCTGTTGCTTTTATCGTATATGATAATGTAGCATCAGTGTCATCAGTATAATAAATATTTAATCCCGTATTGTTTGTTCCATAAGGGTTTAAAATAATTAATGGACTATCAAAGGTATAATTTCCTTTTTTTAATTGTTTATTAATTTTATCTTCAATTATTTTTTGGTAAGTCTCAGTAAAAATATCAACATCGTCTGGAGCGTCAATAACATAAATATTATCCCCTAATGTTTGATCTAGCTTTATATTTATATTTGCCCTAAGCCAAGTTTCATCTTCTAATAATTTAGCTTTTACTTTAGGGTAAATGTGGGTAGTGAAGGCAAAAGCAAAAACCGTAATCGCTAACAAAAAAACTAAAGGATGCTTATATCTTTTTAATAAGTTTAATAGATTTTTTTTCACACAATACACCTCATATTTTATATAAAAATTATAAAAGTATTTGGTGAAAACAAAATGAATGTCAAGTGAAAATTAAATGAAAAAAAGAAAGCTATTTTAGCTTTCTTTTGTTATTACATAACTGTTAGTATGCAGCAAACTAATAAAACAATTAGTAGAACTGCTAAAGCGAATTTCCAAATGTATTTGAACCATTGTTTCCAAGATACATCGAAATAACTAAGACCAGCAATTAGAATAACACTTGTTGGGAATATGATCATTCCTAATCCATAAATTGATTGTACTAATAAACCTGCAATTGTTAATGAACCAGCATCGAAGCTAGTTAAGTATGCAGCCATACTAGATAATAAATAATATAGATCATTGTAGAAGAAACTTCCATAGAATGCAGTAAGTCCAGTAGTTAAAACATTGAAGCCATCTGACATACCCATTGTTGCATTGAACATTGTATCAGTTATAGTTCCAGTACCACTATATGAAGCTTGATATAACACTGTTAAAATTAAGCTTGCTAAAGCGGCATAGATAGCAGTTGGTAACATTTTCTTAACACCTGCTATAAAGCTTTCAACGAATTGTCCTACTTTTAATTTGTAAATAAATGCGATTATAACAGCAGCGAATACCATCATAATGATGAATTCAACGTTACCCCAATAACCGATTTGACTAATGCCACTTAATAAGTGTTCAAAGATTGGGAAATCACCTATTTTAACGCTCATAATACTAGTATGAATGTCGTTAAATACATTGATTCCAAATGCATAATACCAGTTATACATACCAACCATAGTAATTACAAGCATTAATACAAAGATAATTACTAATGGGATGATACTAACGCTTTTAGCATCTTTAACCTTTTTAACATCTTTGGCAACAGCCATGTTTTGTGTTGTCTTCTTGGTTGTCGTTTTTTTAGTTTTGTTTGCCTGTTTTTTAGCAGCCGGCTTTTTAGCTGGTGCTTTTTTAGCCTGACTTGTTTCTTTTTTAGCAGGCGCTTTAACTTCTTTCTTTTCCTCTTTTTCTACTTTTGCTTCTTTCCTAGGTGCAGCTACTTTGGCAGCCTTTCTATCCTGAAATTTCAAAACGAAGAAAATTAAGGCAGCTGTAAGAAGTACTAATAATACTACTTTAGCCCAGATTTCATTGTTCATGTCTAAAGTTAAAATGTTTTTAGTATATCCTGTTATATTGAAACCATATGTTGAACATACAGAACCAATTAACATTGCTCCTACAGTTGATGCCATAGCGGTAACTTTGTCATAATTCATTGCGAATAAAATCATGGCAAATAATGGTACCAAGACAAATAATGGTAATACTAACCCAGTTACTGATGAAAGAACAACAAAGAAGATAATTGTAAAGATTAAGAATCCTTTTTCTTTACCACTAAATTTCTTGTTTATTTTTTCAACCCAACTTGTTAATGCTCCTGTTTTTTCCATTACTCCATATAATCCGCCTATACATGCAAATACTGCAATATATAAAGCAAATGTAAGTAAAGTTGAAACTGGAACATTTACTAAATCAAACAAACCAACAGCATCAACACTACCCTTGGTGAATTCACCATTAGAATAAGTGCCGACTGGAATTATCCAACTAAGAACGACAAAAATTAAGAAAGATATTCCAATTGCTTTAAGTAAATTCCTTTTCACTTTTTTCTACCTCCCATGGTAATTATATCAAAGTTTCCTTATAATATAAAGTTTTTTTGTGAAAAAATTCCATTTTTCATAACATTTTCACACAAAATCAAACTAGAAAACTTTTTGTTTTAAAGCTTTCCTTATAATAAGGATATGCACTTTAAAAATATATTTTTAATCTTTTAAGAAATTTGAATGAGTTTTATGGTAAAATAGTTTATAGCTTAAGGAGGAATTTTTATGAATGGATTTCCTTATTCAGATACTAATAAAAGATATCATACTTTAGATTATTTTTATAAACATAAATTTGACTCTAAGGTTTTTAAAGTTAGCTTAAATGCGGGATTTACCTGTCCGAATATCGATGGTAAAGTTGGGCATATGGGATGCATTTATTGTTCTAAAACTGGTAGCGGAGAATATGCCGGAAAGCCTACCGATGACTTACTAAAACAGTTTGAGGAGGTTAAAACCATGATGCATAGAAAATGGCCAAAGGCTAAATATATCGGATACTTTCAAGCGCGAACTAATACTTATGCCCCACTTTCGGTTTTAAAAGAAAAATACGAAACTATTTTGAAATTAGATAACGTCGTGGGCTTGGCGATTGCAACAAGGCCAGATGCGATTGATAAAGATTGCTTAGATTATTTAGAGGAACTTAACAAAAAGACTTTTTTAACCATCGAACTTGGATTGCAAACAATACATGAAAAAACTACTAGATTAATTAATCGATGTCATGATTTAGAATGTTTTGATAATATGGTTAAGGAATTACAGAAAAGGAATATTTTTGTCGTTGCACATATTATTAATGGACTTCCTTATGAAACTAAAGAGATGATGATTGAAACCGTTAGGCACTTAAGCAAAATTGGAATTGATGGAATCAAAATTCACATGCTTGGCATACTTAAAGAAACACCTCTTGAAAAATTATATTTAAAGAAACCTTTTAGTCTTCTTTCTGAAGCAGAATATGTAAACATAGTTTGTGATCAACTTGAACATTTAAATTCTAAAATAGTAATTGAACGACTAACTGGTGATCCAATGGCTTCTGACTTGGTTGCGCCTACTTGGTTAACTAAAAAAGTTAGCGTTCTTAATGATATTGATAAGGAAATGGTAAAAAGGAATTCTTATCAAGGTAAAAAGGTAGATAATTAATCTACCTTTTAAAATTTCGCTTTATATAAAAATCCTTTACTATTTGCTTTAATAAAGTAGCCGTTGTAACTAGCTTTTACTAATTCGTAGTTAGGAGCATTTTGCTTTATATAAAAATCCTTTACTATTTGCTTTAATAAAGTAGCCGTTGTAACTAGCTTTTACTAATTCGTAGTTAGGAGCATTTTGCTTTTTAAGTCGTTTTAGTTTGCGTTTAACACGTTTTTTTGTTTGATTATTTATAAGCGTAATTAATCTTTTATCATTTAATTTAAATTTATAACCTAAGAAGTTCATGCCTTTGTCTAAGTCATAAATTTGGGTTTTCTTATTTAAGGTTAATTTAACTTTGTCCAATTCTATTTTGATTTTTTCAAGACATTCTTTTAGATATTCTTTATCGTGATGAAATAAAATGAAATCATCCATATATCTGACGTAATGCTTTATTTTTAGTTGCTCTTTTACATAATGATCTAAATGATTTAAATAGTAGATTGCTAAAATCTGGCTGGTTTCATTACCAATTGGTAGGCCTTTACCCTTAATATAATGTGGTAATGATTTCAATTGTTTTATTTTATTTTCTAAATCGGGAGCTTTAATTTCCTTTAATCTATTTATTTCTTTATTAATCATTCGGTCGATGTGAATATTTATATATTCTTCATCAGTACTATGAACAATATTAGAAATTAAACTTAATATTTCGGGATCGTCTATATCTTTATTTAATTTTTCTAAAAGTATTTCATGATTTATATTATAAAAATATTTACTGATATCACATTTTAGGGCATATACTTTATCGTGATTTTGTTTGAGTGTATTTATATATTTTTTTGTATAGTAAATACCGGCTTTTGTTCCTTTGTCCTTTCTGGTGGCTACATTCATTTCAATGAGCTTAGGGGTTAAAACTGGAAGTAAAATATATTTGCTAACAAGATGATTTACGATTTTATCATACATGATTTCACTCATAATAATACGATATTTAGGCTTGGAAATTAGAAAAAGATTATAGCGATGATGAAAATATTTTCTTTCATTTAAGGTATCAAATACTTTTACAACATTACAAGAAAAAGCTAGTTCAAAACGAACCAGCTTTTCTTTATGGCAGGTGTTTGAACGGATATTTCTATACACTTCAATTATTTTATCAATTGATAAAATATCATCATAACATACTGCCATTATTTACTACCAATACTATTTAAATAATAATTACCATTTTCTAAAACATAATTATATACTTGAATAGTACCTTTGTCTAAAATTTTATTAATATTATTTTTATCATAATCCCCTATTTCATTATTCTTTAAATCATAAACTTTATTATTTTTAATATAAGCTACGGCGACATCAACTTCCAAAGTCTCATCTTTACTACTATATCCATAAAGTTTTGAAACATATTTTTGACTAGAACACTTCTTTTTTTCTCTTGTTATTGTATCCCCATTTAAACTATAACTATATCCATCATATATATAGTTTTTAAACTCTTTAGGCCAAAGATCTTGTTGAAAAACTTTACTAGCTGAAACTTGATATTCTTTTAATTCAATACTATCTTTTAAAACTTTATCTTTTTTCATTTGATTAAATATTAAGTAAAGTATAGATTCCGTGGTCATCTCATTTACGTTAGTATCTTTATCATAACTAACAAGCTCTGTACAATCATTAACTTTAACAGTCTTATAGATAGACTCAACTGTCTCATGTTTAACTGTTTGTTTTTCAATTTGTACAGGTTCATTTTTCTTAATAAAGAAAACGTAAATAAGAAAAGCAATGATAATAAGGCTAAGGGAAATTATTATTACTTTCTTTTTATTCATTGGCAACTACCTCTCTCTTTTTTAAACCATAAACCATCTTTTTGATTTCTGTTATAAAACGACTAACAACTTCAAACTGATGTTTACTGATAATCTTTTTGTCATAAGAAACTCGTACATAGAAATCTAGCATTGATAAATTGATGAGTAAATCTTTAATGTTTTTATCTTTAATACGAGTACTCTCATTGATGTTATAAGCAAATATATTTTCGATAACTTCATAACAAGTCTTTTCAATATTTTGTTTTAATACAACTTCTTTTTTAGGAAAGTTTGGAAGAATTTTATTAATATAGTTAATGGTTTTGTAAGAATTATTTAATACTTTAAAATTATAATTCATCAATTAACTTCCTTATCTTTTCGTAATTAGCAAAATCTTCACTTACTTTTTCTTTTATTTTCATCACAAGACTTCCACACATATTAGTAACAATCAAATCTTCATTGGCTTTTTGTAATAAAACATAATATTTACTATCCTCGCTAATATATTTAAACTCGTCATCGACAATATAACTTATGTCATTTTCTTCTAATTTTTTGAGAATGGTTGGTAAAGAAGTATCAGGGAAACCTACTTTATTATTTATTTTTTTATATTTAAATAAATAACTTAAGAGCAAGGCATCATTATCAAAGGTGACATAGAATTTACCACTTTTGGTCAATACTACTGCATCCATAAAATTGGATTTTAAATCGGTATAAATATCATATAGTTTCATATGGCCCTCCAAATATTTAATAGTAAGGAACACTTAAGTATTCCTTACTAAATAATATAGCAATAGTTACATAAACAAAGTTATATAACGTCTATATCTTATATTTAGCTTATTAGCAAGGGACTAACCTTGTTTCCAATCTAGCAAATGATTATTGCGTTAGCAATTACTTCCTCTCGTTATTAGCCATAGCCGCGTAACTTCTCGGTTCATTAGTAAATGATCACTAATTGTAGTAGGAAATTGGGCGGACGCCGTAGCCATTGTTCACATTGTTGTTCGTGAGCTCACCTGCACCAGTGACGTTGAACTCGTTGGCATTGCCCCAATTGTTGAAGTTGGACGGCGACATGCACTTGACCACAATATAGATTAGCCCCCTTTTTTGTTTTTACAATTTTGATTGGAAATTGGGCGGACGCCGTAGCCATTGTTCACACCAGTGTTCGTAAGCTCGCCTGCGTTGTTGACGATGAACTCGTTAGCGTTGGAATTGTTGTTGAAGAGGGACGGCGACAGATTAACTACCACTTTGTAGATTAATCCCGGGTCAAAAATGAAGAGTCATTTTTGACCATTTATACTAGATAATGTTAGAAGAAAGTTGTTTCTTACGAAACAACAAACGGATCTTCCATGGTTCCAGATCCTGTGAATGTTAGATTTTTAGGATCTAGATTGATAACGGGGCGGACGCCGTAGCCATTGCTCACA
>UMKT01006564.1_pt1 | contig 25671 bp, 26 predicted proteins | sample 1966401 | NCBI WGS metagenome assembly UMKT01 (sample SAMEA4836185, study PRJEB28245) | human gut metagenome | biome: gut microbiome; material: fecal sample | place: Denmark | collected 2008
AATGCAAATTTAGAGTCACCAGGGGATAGTATAGAGTATGAAATAACTGTAACCAATGGTGGAAGTTTAAATGCAAAATTAGATAAGATAAATATAAGTGATAGTCAAAATAAATCAATTAAATTTACAACAAGCGGGATAGAAGAAGGAGATTTATTAGAAGCTGGTAAAGTAGCAGTAGTAAAAATAAAGATAGAATACCCAAGTAATATAACAGAGCAACCAAGTAGTGATACAGCAACGCTGGAAATAAGTTTAGACTATAGTCAAGCGCCCAATGGATATACGCCACCAGTAGCAGAGATAGCTGCAGATAAACTGATAGCAAAAGCAGTTACTACAGGAGATGGACTATACGCTGATGCATATGAAGAAGGAAGATATATTTATAGAGGAGGAACTCCAAATAATTATATAACCTTCAATAATGAACTATGGAGAATATTATCAGTAGAAGCAGATGGAACAATAAAGATAATAAGGAATGAAAGTATAGGTGACATGGCATGGGATACTTCTAATTCAAATAATTGGAGTAGACCAGCGACACTAAATACATATTTAAATAATGAATATTATAATAGTTTAACAGACGTAGCTAAAGAACAAATAACATCAGGGACCTTTAAAATAGGTCCAGTAACATATAATAATGCCAATTTATCAAATACAGTAACAATAGAAAATGGAACAACATGGAATGGGAATATAGCATTGGCAACGGCAAGTGAATATGTAAGAACAAGTAACAATAGTGCTTGTACAAGTGCTAAAGAATATAACAGTAATTTAAGTTGCTATAGTAATGGAAGTACCCATAATTGGTTAACGAAAATAATGAATTCATCAACTAATAAATATGGTTGGTTGCTTTCGCCAAATGCCGATCACTTGTCTAGTATGTTTTTTATTTATTCCGGTGGTTCCCTCAGCTATCACGGAGCATACGAGACTACACCGGGTGTTGCACCTGTTCTTTATCTAAAATCTGATATCACATTATCAGGAGAAGGAACAAGCTCTAATCCGTATATAATAGGCTAATTTTATAAATTGCAAAGAGGACAATTATAAATAAGTAGTTGTTCTACTGGAGTTTATAAAATTCCATATAACTAGCACCAATATTTTACATCTCTTCTCATATCCAAAGTAAAATAAGTGTGTTAGTTATATTTTTTTGCTTTAAATTTCGACAAAACATGATATAATTAATATGGTGATACTATGAAAATATTAATAGCGGATTTTGATAAAACATTATTTACTTTAAATTATGAAGAAAACGTTAATGCTATTAACGATTTTATTGCAAGAGGGAATAAATTTATTTTAGCCACAGGTCGTAATCTTAATAGCCTAATTCCAGATTTAAATCCAAATTTAAAAATGTCATATATTATATGTAATGATGGCGGAATTATTTTTGATGAAAATTTTAAAGTTATATATCGCAAAGATATTATCAAAGAAGTTGTTGAACCAATATATGATTATTTAAAAAAATGCCCATATGTTGGCAATCCATTGATAGATATTTCAACGAAATATTCCAATGCCCCAGAAACGCACACTAATGCAATTATAGCTAGAATAATTGACCGTGAGAAAAGCAAAGAAACCCTAAAAGAATTATTAAATAAATATCCAGCCATAAGCGCTTATATAAGTGACCGTTGGCTTAACATTGGGGATCAAAGCGTAAATAAAGGAAATGCCCTTAAAAATATTTGCTATACTTTAAAATACGACTATAAAGATGTTTACGCTATAGGCGACAATCAAAATGATATTCCAATGTGTCAAATATGTAATGGCTTTGCTGTAGAAGACTCATCAAAAGAATTAAAGGATGTTAGTAAAGGTATAGTTAAAGATATCAAAGAATTAGTAGAAATGCTATGAAAGTAATATCAGTTAAACAACCTTGGGCTTCTTTAATAGTTTATGGTTATAAATCCTTTGAATTTCGTAGTTGGCAAACTAAGTATCGTGGTGATTTATTAATTCATGCTTCTAAAACTTTCGATAAAGAAGTCATAGATAAATTTGGTGAATATAATATTCCATTTGAAACTGGGAAAATAATTGGTAAAGTAACATTAGAAGATTGTATTTTAGTTACCAATTCATTTGAAAAAAAACTAATTGCAGAAAACCCAAAAGTTTATGGTTCAACCTCTGGGCGAACTGGATATGCTTGGAAGATAACCAACCCCAAAACTATTGAACCCATTTCAATAAATGGTCGATTAAATTTATGGGACTATGACTATAAAGATTAATTTTTAATCTTTTTTTTAAGTATAATTAACTAATGATCATCTATAATAAAAATAGGTGATATCATGAAAAAAGTCTTGTTTACAGGTTCTAGAAGTGGCATTATTAATAAAGTTGCTAATAAAATTATGAAAGAAAATTATTTTGTTTATATAACTGTTCATACCGAAAGTGAATTAGAAATTGTCAAAGAAAAATATAAAGATAATAAAAATGTTGAATGCTTTAAATTAGATATTACATATAAACAAGATCGCGAAAAACTCGAAGAATTAGATATTGATATTTTAGTCAGCAATGCTGCTATCGGTGAAAGTGGTTCAATCGCTGAAATAGATATGAATAAAGTTAGAAAAAATTTTGAAACCAATGTTTTTTCAAATTTTGAAGTAGTACAAATTGTTCTAAAAAACATGATAAAAAAAGGGAAGGGGAGAATCATAATGATGGCCTCACTTGCTGGCATCATCCCAATTCCATTTCTAGGCTCTTACTGCGCTACTAAAGCTAGTATTATAAAATTAACCGAAGCTTTAAACTTAGAAGTAAAATTATTAGATGCTAAAATAGATGTTTGTCTAATTGAACCAGGCTTATATCATACCGGATTCAACAAATTAATGTTTGATAAAAAATATGATTGGATGTCCATCGAATCATACTTCAATCATCAAATCAATCTTATAAGAAAATCCGAAAATATCCTTTTAATGCTTGCTGAAAAGAAAAATTTAAACAGTATAGTAAATAAAATAGAAAAAGCTATTACCAAAGAAAATCCAAAATTCATTTACAGTGCGCCTATAACCCAAAATCTATTTGCTAGACTATATAGTTTATTAAGATAAAAAAACTAGATATTTCTAGTTTTTAATTTATTAATTGATTCATTTTTTGATTTAATTCGCTAATCTTTTGTGATACTTTTAAAGCTTCAGCTTTTTCTAAACTATACCATCCTTTTTTAAAAGCTAAATTAAATAATTCTCTTTGGCATTCCTTAATTTCTTTAAAAATAGGGAATAGTTCATTGTATAAAGTATCGTTGCTTGTTTCATTTAAAGCAATAGTCATATTGACTGACATATTCTTTTCACAAGCTAACACCTCGTTTAAATAATCACAATCATTTAAAGCCGTAGTTTCAGATACTTCTGTTTTTGGATTTTGAATTTTATTATTCATTTTGACCTCCTAAAATAGTTGTTAAACGTTTACAAATATTTGAATGCATCATAGCCACTTCGTGTAGTTTACTTTTTACCTCTTCATCAGTAGCATTTTCACTAAAAGCGTTAGCCACTTTACTAGCCGTGAAGTTCCAATTAAACATATCACTAAAATAATCTAAATCTTTACCAGAAATCATATCAGGTACTTTGTTCATATAATCATTCCTTTCATAATTATAGTGGGCTTAAAAGAAAAAATTTATACCAAAAAATAAAAACTGTTTTCAAAAATTTTATTTCTAAAAGTGAGAACCGCATTCAGTTTATAAGTTATATTTAAGTTAACCTAAAAAAGTTAATAAATGTAATAATAAGAACAGGAATATTTATTTAATAATTTAGTAAACTAAAAGAGAGTAATAAAAAAACAAAAAAAGTATTGTAAAATTTTTACAAATTTGATACAATTAATACGGTCATTTATTTGGCGAGATAGCTCAGTTGGCTAGAGCATACGGTTCATACCCGTAGGGTCGAGGGTTCGAATCCCCCTCTCGCTACCAATTTGTTATTAACTAGACAATATTGTCTAGTTTTATTTTTGTTAAAAATAATTGACTAACAAGATACATTAAAGTAAAATGTAATATATAAAATATAATAGAAAGAAATCAGTTTTAGGACTGATCGTAGGGTGAATTTATGAGAATATTACTTATGAACCATTTTCCACTCAGCGGTTCCGGAAGTGGTGTATATACAATGAATCTTGCAAACAGTTTAATTAGGAAAGGGCATGAAGTTTGTATCATATTTCCCGAAAATGAAATTATTGATAATGACACGAATATAAAGTTACATCCTGTTTATTTCCAAGGAGATCAATTAATTACTGGACAACTACCATTTAATTTCCCTTGTTTTACCACACATCCTAGAAGTAAAAAAACCTTTTATGAATTATCCGATGGAGAGTTAAATATGTATATTAACGCCTTCAAAGAAGCGATTGAAACCGAATTAAAAGATTTTAATCCAGATATCATTCACTCTGGTCACATTTGGATATTGCCGAGTATAGCAGCAGACTATGACATTCCATTAATAATAACCGCTCATGGGACTGATTTAATTGGCTATAAAAAAAGTATAAGATTTAGGAAATATGCAGAAAAAGCAGCTAAAGAAGCTTCAAAAATTATTACAATTTCTAAAGAAAATTCGGTTTTAGTAAATAGAATTTTTAGTTTTGCAACTAAAAAAGTAACTATGCTATTAAACGGTTTTGACCCTACTATTTTTTATCAGGAAAAATATAATAAAAAAGACGCATTATTAAAATTAGGTATTACACGAGAATACAGTAAAATAGTAAGCTTTGTAGGAAAGTTCGCACATTTTAAAGGAATTGATATTTTGTTAAAAGCCGCGGCAGAATATGAAAATGAAAATACATTAACTATTCTGGCCGGAAGTGGGGAACTGGTTAGTGAAATGCAACAACTAGCAAAAAGTCTAAACTTACAAAACGTCGTTTTTATTGGCAATCAGCCCCATAATGTATTAAGAAAATTATATAATATAGCAGATGTTTCTTTAGTCCCATCTAGAAATGAACCCTTCGGTTTGGTCGTAATTGAAGCCGGTGCTTGTGGAGCTCCAGTTATTGGAAGCAACGAGGGAGGCATTCCAGATATAATCATCAAGGAAACTGGAATTTTAGTTAAACCAGAAGATCCACATGATTTAGCAGTTAACGTTCAAAAAGTTTTAAATGGGGGCATAATTTTTGATAGAAATTACATTGCCAAATATACCAGAGATAAATTTTCTCAAGATGAATATATCAATGATTTAATAAATATATATGAAAACGCTATTCAAAATAAAAGAAAAACAAACAAATTTTAAAGTATTATAATCATAGGAGACGCAAAATGAGAACAAATTTAATAAAAATACCAAACGTAGGGCCAAACACTAAAGAAGATTTAATTAATATTGGCATAACCAGTATTGAAGATTTAAAAGGAAAAGACCCTGAAGAATTATATAAAAAAGATTGTGATTTTAAAGGATATCAAGAAGATAAATGTCAACTATATGTTTTCCGTATGGCCGTTTATTACGCTAACAACGAAACATATGAAGACGAAAAATTAAAGTGGTGGTATTGGAAAGATAAAAAATATCCCGAAAAATAAAGGAGCTAACATGACAAAATATAATATTGAAATAATCAACCAAAATGAAATTAAATTATATGGTTTTTCCAAAAAATCAGGGGACCAAACAATTCCTAGAGATATCAATGAATTATCAGAAAATTATAGTAAAATAATGGGAAAAGAAGTTTTGCCATATTTTGTTTTAAGCCAAAACTATGACGAAGAGGCTAAAACGTTTGAGCTATTCGTCGGTAGCATTAAAGTAAACGAAAGCTTAGAAAAATTTAAAATTCCTCAAGGTAAATTTGCCAAAATTACCATTAAACCCAAATTTAAATTTCTTTGGGGACTATCTATTGGAAAAGCCAAACGCTATTTCTATACAGAATGGATAAAAAACAGTAAATATAAATCATTAAATTTAGAGTATGAATATCACACCGAAAAAAGCATAGGTAAAAATCCCACCATTGATATTCTATTTTGGATTAAAGACAAATAAAATATAAGGTACATAACAATATGTATCTTTATTATTTTAAATTGACTTTTTCGTTATAACTTGTTATTATATTCGTTATAAAAAAGGAGGTGCCAAATTATGAAATCAAATAAATCTTCCATTATTTTAAATTCTTGTGTAGGTACCGCTTCCCTTGCAGTTATCAGTTTTTTAGCCCTATTTACAATCCAAAATCCGCAAAGCTTAATATATTGTTATCAAGGCATTGGTGCGGCTTTGGGAATTTCTCTTGTTGGCACAGGTGCTTCTTTATACAATTTAAAAAACTCTTTTTTTGAAGTAAAAGGTCAAGCAAATAGTAAGCAAGAAAATCATGATTCAAGCATTGAGCAATCAGTAGATTTAAAGAGAGAAGATACTATTACCGCAAATAACGAACCAGCTTTGAATCCTGAATTTGTCAGTACTTGGAAAACAATGGACCCAGAAGAAAAAGCTGAATTTATCAGTAGCGAGCTATACTCAAAAAAACAAGACGAGTTTACAATAGGGCAGGAAAAAAAGCCCAAAACAAAGTAAAAATATTTTTAATAGTCGCTTGAACATTAACCTATAATATGATAAAATGATAAGGTCAAATGTTAATCATTTGGCTTTACCTGGCCCGTTGGTGAAGCGGCTTAACACACTGCCCTCTCAAGGCAGCATTCACGGATTCGAATTCCGTACGGGCTACCAATATGTCATTAAAACTTCGTAAAGAAGTTTTTTCTTTGTAATAATGTATAAACTAACAAAAAAATTCAATAATAAAATTGAAAGGATGATAAAATGAACGAAAATTTAGAATTACTAGAATGTATCTATCAAAATGCTGATATGGGTACAAAAACTTTAACCGATTTATTAAATGAATTAAAAGAAAGAGATAATAAAATTAAAAACCTTGTTGGTGAAGAATTAAAAGGTTATGAAAAATTCGTAAAAGAAAGTAAAGAATTATTGAAGAAAAATGACACTGAACCAAAAGGCAAAGGTGTAATGGCTGACATGATGTCTAAAATGGGAATCAAAAGAGAAGTAATAATGGATAATAGTGACTCTGCAATTGCTGAAATGCTAATCGAAGGATTTACAATGGGGAATCTTGAACTAAGCAAACTAATTGATAGTTATAAAGAACAGGCCGATAAAAAAATTCTTAAATTAGCCAAAGACCTTCAAACGTTTGGCGAAAATGAAATAAAAAAATTAAAAGCTTATCTTTAACAAAGAATAAAATCTTTGTTTTTTTGACTTTTATTCATAATTTGCTATAATAGTCACCAAAAGGAAGCGATATTATGCTTGATAGAACCGCTAATACATGTTTAAGTGAACTTGATAGTATCAGCAAAAGAGAAATACTAGAAAGTTTGTCAAGATATAAAATGTCATATCGCGATAGTGTAGGTTTTAAAGAAAATATGCGATTTGGTATAGAAATTGAAGCAATCGACCCCGATTTTATCCAAAGAATGAAGGGAAAAAGAAAAAGCCTTTATTACGATGATCATCGGTATATGCCAAATAACGTTTATGAAGAGGGCAGATGGATATTAAGCCGAGATAGAAGTCTTGGCACCACAGGTGGGGAACTAAGTTCTCCAATATATACCGACACAAAAGAAAGTTGGCAGGATATCCGAAGAATGTTATTATCAATAAAAAGAAATGTTCCAAATATCACTATCGATGAAACCTGTAGTAGTCATATTCATATTGATGGTGGAATTTTTAATAAAGACCCCGAATTACTTTTTTCGTTTATGGTCTTACTAGCTGAAAACGAAGATATATTAACCAGATTCTTTAATGGTGAATATTTGAATCTTCGTAGTTATGCTGATAAATACGCCGAACCATTTACTAATTTCCTAAGTTCTAATTTAGATGATATCGATATGCAAGGATATTACCAATTTCTATATTCTTTTTATGGATATCATTTAATTATTTCCGATTATAAAAAAAATGCGTTTAACTTCTCAAGACTTTTTCTTCATGAAGAAGATCCCACACAAATAAACACCATCGAGAATCGTCTTCCAAATGGCACCCTTAGTAACTTGATCATTCAAAACAACATAATGTTGACTGGTCATCTCGCATCCTACGCCGCATCTGGCAGATACGACTATCAAAGAGGTATAAGTCAAATTGATTGGGATACTGATCGTCAAAAAGCGCCAATTGATCCCGACAAAGCTTTCTATGTTGCCGATTTTCTTCCCGACAATGATTGCAAATTACGATTTTTAAAACAATATTATAAAGATGGAACCGCAACTGAAAGTAGGCAATTAAAAAAATCTTTAGAGTTCTTCTAAAGATTCTTCTTCCAAGCCTTCAACATTCAAATTTTCAATTTCTGCGTTTTCTCTGTCGTGAGCTTCACGAGTTCCCATGAACTCCTTTTGTTGAAGTTCTTTTTCTTTAACCGCATGAGCCGCTTTAGTTAGAGAAATAGCTTGTTTCAAATCAAAATTATCATTTATCTTACTGTCGTCATCCAATTCGATTAAATTAATAATTTCACTAAAAGTCGTTAGTCCAGCAATAACTTTATCAAGCCCATCTTCAAGCAAAGTAGTAACGTTAGAGCCATATACCATGTCTCTTAGCTCTTCTTTAGCAACATTATTACTTAAAGCATCTCTAATTTCTTGGTTAATAATAAGTACTTCTTGAATAGCGATACGTCCACTATAACCATTATGACATTCTTCGCAGCCTTCAACATCATATACTTCTTCAACATCGCGGTCTGTAACAACCTTAAAAATTTGTTTTTCATATTCGGTTGTTTTTCTTTTAACACGGCAGTGTGGACATAGTCTACGTGCTAATTTTTGTGAAACAATACCTTCTAAAGCCGAAGCAAGCAAGTATTTAGGAACTTCCATATCAATTAAACGCTCAATAGTATTCAATGAATTGTTTGTATGGATAGTAGATAATACTAAATGACCAGTAATAGAAGCACGAACAGCAATTTTTGCAGTTTCAGTATCACGAATTTCTCCGATCATGATAATATTAGGGTCTTGACGTAAAATAGAACGCAAAGCCGATGCAAAAGTTAAACCAATTTGGCTATTAACTTGAACTTGGTTTATTCCTTTAATGTCCATTTCTATTGGATCTTCAACCGTAATAATATTTGTATTTGAACGATTCAAAAATTGTAGTATAGAGTAAACGGTTGTTGATTTACCAGTACCAGTCGCACCAGTAACCAAAACAATACCGTTAGGCACTGATATCATCTCCAGCATTTTTTTGTAATTTTCATCACTAAAACCTAATTCATCAATACCAGCCATACTCATCGAGTAATCCAAGATACGAATAACAATCTTCTCACCATTACTTACTGGAAGAGAAGAAACACGAAGGTCTAAATCAACGCCCTTAAGCGTCGCTTTAATCGCCCCGTCTTGTGGACGTCTAGATTCTGTAATGTTCATTTTAGAAATAGTTTTAATACGGGTAACTAAATAATCACGCACCGAATTAGGAACCTGCGCATAATCGAATAAATCCCCATCAATTCTTATACGAACAAGTAGATATTCTTCATATGGGTCAAAGTGAATATCACTGGCCCCACGTTTAGCAGCATCTACTAAAATTTCATTTACTACATCAACAACTGGTATTCTTTGAAAGTCAAAAGTTCTTAACATATTCTTATACACTCCTTTTATTTTCTTTTACTTAAGGACTAGCATTTATCCTAAATATATTATATAATATATTCAAGATAAATACAAACTAAAAAGGAGCAAAATATGAAAAAATTAAATAGTAAAGGTTTTTTATTGGTTGAAACCTTGGTTGTTGCCACTTTCAGCTTGACAGTTTTAGTTATTCTTTACACCCAGTTTAAAAATCTAATTGTAAATTATAATAATAGCTATAACTATAATACCGTTGAAGGAATATATAATTTAAACAGTGTGAAAAAATACGTATCACAAAACGAAAGTTCTAGTAAACCTTTAAGTGGACAAATTAATTCTACCACTCCTTTTAAAATAATTATTGAAACTGAAAATTTTAAAAAAGAAGGAGAACGAACTTTTTGTACAGTTGATACTAACTTAGCTAATTCTAATCTCTGTGACACTTTAGCTAATGCCGGTGAGTTTAGAAGCGTGCTGTTTACTAACTCCGACGTAACAAATTTAAAAACATATGTAAACAAAAACAAAAATCTAAACATTTCCGAAGGAATGCGTAATTTCATTAATCAAATAGAGTTAGAAAGTAATAAAAATAGATTAATTGCTGAATACAAAAACGGAACATTTGCTACCATAACGTACGGAAAGATTAGTTAAAAAGGAGGCCTACCGTGAAATTAAATAAAAAGGGATTTACCGTTGTTGAATTACTCGCATCTTTCACTTTAACCATGATTATCGTTGTCTTTCTTTTTGAAATAGTTTTAGAGTTAAAAGATGTTTACGTTAATAATTCATTAAAAACTAGAGTCATGGATAAAAACGCCTTAATAGCTACTAACATTAACAATAAATTATCAAAAAAATACATCAGTGCTGCTACTTGTACAGGCAATAGCTGCGCGGTTACTTATCTCGATGGTAGTACCGATCAAATAGTAGTTAACACCGATGGCGTTACTATAGGTGATAAGCAAAAAATAGCAATGCCAGAAGGTGTTGAAATAGAAGTGTCTACTTTAGCTGCTGAACCCGTATCATTAGTTGCTCCTGATCCAAATGTAGACAACTCATATCTTCAAATTAGTTATATTGTTACTGGTGGAAACTTAAATGAAGACGTCAAGTTTAACTATATTTATACATTTCATTAAAACAAGTTAATCCAAAAATCAAATAAAACAAACATTAAAATCCCAGATATTATAGCATGCATCATGCGGGCGCATAAAAAAGGAAAATACTTAATATCTGTATCACTTAAGATACTAACTATCTGCATGTGAATACTAAATCCACCAAATGATAAGATCATTACGGATAAAACGCATTTGATTTTAAGTGGTATTGCTTCTAAACTTATGTATTTTAAACCTTGAGTCATTTCGATAAAGCCATTTAAAATACTTTGAAAAACACTATTTAAATTAACATTGTTATCGATGATTGTTGTAAAAACCAAACACATTGTCATAACCCCTAAGATAAGTAAAAGGGTATTAATACTGTTAACTAAAGAATTAGTGAAGATCGTTCCAAAACCACTTTTATTACTAATTCTTTTTTGGTGCATACTGTTAATAGCTCTAGAAAAACTTACTTTTTCATTTTCCTTTTTACTTGGATAGTAATTCCTCATAATAAAACCAATTATAAGATTTCCTGCATAATGACATAGTAGAATTAAAATGCCAACCTCCTTATTATTCAAAAATAATAAGGCTACCGTTCCCAAAATAAACAAAGGATTGGCAAAACATGAAAAACACAAAATTTTCGTTGCCTCATGAACATTCAAATCACCATTTAAATATAATTCCCTTGTATACTTTGCGTTTGCTGGATTTCCTGATATAATACTCATGACAAAGACAAAAGCAGCTGAGCTTTTAATTTTAAATAATTTATTCATAAATGGTTTGAGTAAATTACCAATAAACTCAGGAATTCCATACTTTATCATAATCTCTGATAAAACAAAAAAGGGAAAAAGCGATGGAAAAATATTATTTTTCCAAATTGCCAGCGAAAAAGAAACAGAATCTAAAATACTTTTTGACTCTGTTAGTATTTCAAAACAAAGGAACATTAAAATTAATACTGTAACTACGCTGACCCATTTTTTCATAAATTCACCTATGTAAGTATATTTTAATAATAGAAAGGATTGACCTATGTTTACTAAAATATATGAAAAAACTAAAAATTACATTAAAGAAAACTTTATAAGCCTGTTAATAATCGTTATCGCCATTATTCTTGTCACTGTAAGATTACCATACTATATTTCAGCGCCAGGAGGAACAATTGATACCAAAGAGAAGGTCGATATTGCTACCGATTTCAAATTATCTGGTTCTCTTAATATGGCGTATGTTTCCCAAGTAGAAGGGACCATTCCGATGTTGCTTTATGCTTTAATAAATCCTAATTGGGACATTGCTAAAGAAGAAGAAGTAACCGTCGGTGACGAAACAATTGAAGACGAAGAATACCGCAATAAAATGCTTCTAGAAGAGGCTAACGATATCGCTGTTTTAGTTGCTTATGATCATTCAGACATTGATTACAAAACTGAAAATAACAAAGTATATGTAACCTATGTCGATGATTTAGCTAAAACCAATTTAAAAGTAAAAGATCAAATTATTAAAGTTGATGGTAAAACAATTAAACAAAAACAGGATTTATACGATTTTGTTAAAGACAAAAAACCAAACGATAAAATAAACTTTACCGTTATTAGAGACGGAAAACAAAAACAATGTAAAACAACTTTAATTGACGTCAACGGTGAGGCTAAAGCAGGTATTATCATTACTGAAACTTTGGATATTAAATCTGATCATCATGTTGATTTAAAATTTAAAGATAGTGAATCAGGATCTTCTGGCGGTCTAATGATGGCTCTTACTGTTTACAGTTATTTAAACAAAATAGACTTAACCAATGGCCAAAAAATAGTAGGAACTGGAACCATTGATCGAAATGGAAACGTTGGAGAAATCAGTGGTATCAAATATAAATTAATGGGGGCTGTAAAAGAAAAAGCTGACGTTTTCCTTGTTCCACAGGGTGAAAACTATGTTGAAGCTAGAGACCTTAAAAATAAAAAAGGGTACGACATTGATATAGTTCCAATCGAAACATTTGATGAGGCTCTAAACTACCTAAAAAGGTAGTTTTTAAATGGAAAATATTGAAATTAAAAGATGAGAAGAAACAGGATAAATTTATAAAAAAATTAGGCGAAAAGCTAACGGTAATGCCGTTATTTCATTGACTATTTCCCTTGAAATGTATTATAATATAAATGCATTAGAAAGTTAGATGTTGGTGATATGATGGAACGAAAAGATGTAGATTTAAATAAAGTAACCCCAATGATGAAACAGTATTTAGAAATTAAAAACGCCAATGAAGATTTAATAATCTTTTTTAGGCTAGGAGATTTCTATGAAATGTTCTTCGATGATGCTATTTTACTTAGTCATGAACTAGAATTAACTTTAACTGGCAAATCCGCTGGTTTAGATGAAAGAATACCTATGTGTGGGATCCCACACCATGCTGCATCAGGGTATATAGATAGATTAATCGAAAAGGGTTATAAAGTTGGTATTTGTGAGCAACTGGAAGATGCTAAAGATGTTAAAGGAATCGTTAAACGTGATATTATCCAAATCATCAGTTCCGGAACTGTCATGAATGGTGACACTTTGAAGTCTGATGATTTTAATTTCATTGCTAATATTGTTGATTTTAAACATGCTTATGGTATTAGCTATGCCGACGTTTCAACTGGTGAAATTTATGCTTTATTAATAGAACATAATCCATCAAAAGTAGTTAGTGAAATAGTTAATTTAGGTGTTAAGGAAGTAGTAATTACCGAAAAAGTTGATAAAAGTATTTACTCAATTTTAAAAAACCAATTTCATTTAACAATTACCATTACTGAAAATACAACTGAAAATTATGCTAAAGTTTATAGTGAATTAGCTGATCAACGTTATATAGAAACTGTTAAACACTTAATTGCTTATATCGAAAATAACCAAAAACGTAGTTTAGAACATCTTCAACCAGTCCAAATTAAAGAAACAAAAAATTATTTAAAAATGGATGTTCATACAAAACGTAATCTTGAGCTTATTGAAACTTTAAGATTAAAGCAACGTAATTATTCATTAGTTTGGCTTTTAGATAAAACAAAAACGGCGATGGGGGCTAGACTATTAAAAAAATATATTTTAAGCCCATTGATCGATAAGAAAAGTATTGAAGAACGTTACAATTGTGTCGATATATTACTAAAAGAATTTATAATTAAAAGTGATTTAGAAACTTATTTAATGGAAGTTTACGACCTTGAACGTTTAAGTGGCAAAATAGCTTTTGGTAATGCCAATGCTAGAGACATGCTTCAACTAAGAAATTCAATAAAAGTTTTGCCTCAAATTAGTGAATTATTAAAACAAATTAGCTTTCATAAAGAATTAGAACCGTTAAATGATTTATATAAATTATTAGAGCATAGTATTTATGAAAACCCACCTATGGGATTAAAAGAAGGATATTTAATTAAAGATGGCTTTAATGCTGAATTAGATGAATTAAAAGACCTTCGTAAAGGCGGTAAAGACTTTGTCGCTAGATTTGAACAAGAAGAGCGTGAGCGTACTGGCATTAAAAATCTTAAAATTGGGTATAATCGTGTATTTGGATATTATATTGAAGTCAGCAAAGGCAATATGGATATGGTTAAAGACGAATTTGGCTACCAGCGAAAACAAACCTTGGCTAACTGTGAAAGATATATTAGCCCAGTTTTAAAGGAAAAAGAAGCTTTAATTTTAAATGCTGAAGAAAAAATAATCGAGCTTGAATACAGCTTATTTTCAAGCATTCGTGATGAAGTTAAAACTTATATTCCAAAGCTTCAAGAAATCGCTAAAATAATTAGCGAAATTGATGTAATGCAATCATTCGCCACCGTTAGTGAACAAAACAACTACGTTAGACCAACATTAACCGAAAAAGAATTGTGTATTAAAGAATCACGTCACCCAGTTGTTGAAAAGGTGATCGATACTGAATTTGTATCCAATGACATTATTATGGATAAAGAGACCAACATATTGTTAATCACTGGACCAAACATGGCCGGAAAATCGACATATATGCGTCAAATGGCTATAATAGCCATCATGGCTCAAATCGGTTGTTTTGTTCCTGCAAAAGAAGCTAAACTTCCAGTATTTGATTCTATATTTACTAGAATTGGCGCCAGTGATGATTTAGTAAGTGGTGAATCAACATTTATGGTCGAAATGATGGAAGCTAATAATGCTATTAGTAACGCTACAGAAAATAGCTTATTGCTTTTTGATGAACTAGGTAGAGGAACCGCTACTTTCGATGGAATGGCTTTAGCGCAATCCATTATTGAGTATATCCATCAAAATATTAAAGGGAAAACCTTCTTTTCCACTCATTATCATGAATTAACGGACTTAGAAAACACTCTACCAGGTTTAAGAAATATTCATGTAAGTGCTTATGAGGAAGATGGTAAAATAACCTTTCTTCATAAAATAAAGGAAGGTAGTGTCGATAAGAGCTACGGTATTCACGTTGCCAAACTTGCTAACCTTCCAGAATCTCTTATTAAAAGAGCTACTGAAATTTTAAAAGTTTATGAAGGTAACGAACAAAAACGTGATATTAGAGTTCAAGAAGCATTGCCAATTGATGAACTAATTCCGAAACAATCAAAAGTTGAAGAAGAGCTAAATAAAATTGACCCATTAGAAGTAACACCGTTAGAGGCTTTAAATATTTTGTATCAATTAAAAGAAATAAATAAAAATAGTTAGTCTAAAGCTAATTATTTTTTATTACATAATAAAAAGTAACTATGTTAAAAGCATTAAAGAGTTAATTAAAATAACATTATCGAAACAAATAAAAAAACAATCTTAAAATTTTAAATTAAGTATGCTATAATATTAATTAGAATAGAAGGGGAATAATATGACCAAAGAGACAAGCAATAAAGAAATCGAATTATTAGATAAGTATTTTAGAGCCGCTAACTATCTTTCTGCCGCTCAATTATATTTACTTGATAATCCATTATTAAAAGAGCCTTTAACAGAAAAGGACATTAAAAAGAAAATAGTAGGGCATTGGGGAACTGTTCCAGCTCAAAATTTTGTTTATACTCATTTAAACAGAGTTATTAGAAAATATAATTTAGATATGATTTATATTTCTGGCCCTGGACATGGCGGCAATTTTTTGGTTGCCAACACTTATCTAGAAGGTAGTTACAGTGAATTCTATCCAAACATCACCGAAGACGAAGATGGACTAAAGAAACTATTTAAACAGTTTTCATTTCCTGGCGGTATTTCAAGTCATGCTGCACCAGAAAACCCTGGAAGTATTCACGAAGGTGGGGAACTAGGGTATTCTTTGGCTCATGCTTATGGCGCTGTTCTTGATAACCCAAATTTAATAGCCGCGTGTGTTATTGGTGATGGCGAAGCAGAAACTGGTCCTTTAGCAACTTCTTGGCATTCTAATAAATTTATAAATCCCAAAACCGATGGAGCAGTTATTCCTATTTTGAATTTAAATGGATATAAAATAAGCAATCCAACTGTTTTTTCTAGAATGAAAAATAAAGAATTAGGCAGTTATTTTTATGCACTTGGTTATAAACCATATTTGGTTGAAGGTGATGATCCAAAAACAATGCATCATCTAATGGCCAAAACAATGGACTCAGTGATAAATCAAATTATCGAAATATGGGATAAATCTCGTAAAGGTAGCGATGAAGAATTACCGCTATGGCCAATGATTATTTTAAAAACTCCAAAAGGTTGGACCGGTCCCAAAATAGTTGACGACAAAAAAGTTGAAGGTACTTTTAGAGCTCACCAAGTTCCTATTTCAATGGAAAGTATGGATCATATCAAGGAGCTAGAAACATGGTTAAAAAGTTATCATCCTGAAGAACTATTTGACGTCGAAGGAAAATTAAAGCCAGAAATAAAAAAATTAACACCCGATGGTCAAAAACGAATGGGCGCAAGTCCTTATGCCAATGGAGGATTACTTTTAAAAGACCTTATTTTACCTAATTTTCAAGATTATGCTATTGAAGTAAAAAAACATGGAGAAACAGTTACACAAGACATGTTAGAATTAAGTGGCTATGTTCGCGATATTATCAAAAATAATCCAAATAATTTTAGAACATTTAGCCCAGATGAAGCTATGTCAAACCGCCTATATAAAATGTTCGAAGTAACAGATCGTGATTGGCAAGAACCAATAATTGAAAATGATGAGCACTTAAACCCCAATGGTCGAATTATGGATTCTTATCTTTCTGAACATATGTGTGAAGGCTGGTTAGAAGGATATTTATTAACTGGAAGACATGGATTTTTTACGAGCTATGAAGCCTTTATTCGCATTGTTGATTCAATGGTTTCGCAGCATGCAAAATGGCTTAAAGTATGTAATCAAATTTCTTGGCGCCGTGATATTGCCTCATTAAATTTAATTTTAACCTCAAATGTTTGGCAACAAGACCACAATGGTTTTACCCATCAAGACCCAGGGTTTTTAGATCATATTGCCAATAAAAAAGCTGATGTTGTAAGAATGTATCTCCCACCAGACGCTAATTGCCTATTGTCTTGCTTTGATCACTGCATTAAAAGTCGTAATTACGTCAATGTAATAGTTGCCTCAAAACATCCAAGTTTTCAATGGCTTTCAATGGAAGAAGCCAAAATCCACTGCACTAAAGGTATTGGAATTTGGCCATGGGCAAGTAATGACCAAAATGAAGAGCCTGATGTTATTATGGCTTGCTGCGGTGATACGCCAACCTTAGAAACCATTGCAGCGATTTCTATTTTAAATAAAGAATTGCCTAATATTAAAATTAGATGTATAAATATTGTCGATTTAATGAAATTAGAGTCTCCAACTAAACATCCCCATGCTTTAAGTGATGAAGAGTATAATTTGCTTTTCACTAAAAATAAGCCAATTATTTTTACTTATCACGGTTATCCAACGTTAATTCACGAATTGACTTATCTAAGGACTAATCGTAATATTTCAGTTCATGGTTATTTAGAAGAAGGAACAATAACAACGCCATTTGATATGCGCGTTCAAAACAAAATTGACAGATTCCATCTAGTTCAAGACGTTATTGAGCATCTTCCAAAGCAAGGAAGCAAAGAGATATATTTAATGGAGGAAATGAAGAATAAAATCATAACCCATAATGCTTACATTAGAGAAAATGGTGAAGATATGCCAGAAATTAAAAATTGGAAATGGAAAAATAAAAACAATTAAAAAAGTACGCTTTTAAAGTGTACCTTTTTTTAAGCACTTAGGCGTTTGACCAGAGTAGCAAGTAAAGGGAGTTTGAATATCAGGCTTTTCAAAATCTTCCTGTGACTTAGTAAATATTTCATTTGCAGAAATAATACTTTCCGCCTCTGTATATCCTAGGCTTTGGCTAGTCCACATGAATACAGGTTTTAAATCTTTATCCATTTGTTCTAGAACAGTATCTCTTCTTTGAAGCTCTGCTAATATAGTGTCAAATAGTTCTTCATCCATATTACCGTAATCTTCAATTTCTAAATTCGTTTGTGGTCTTTCTATAATTCTCATCAATTGATAAAAAAGCTTTTCAGGAGATAATCTTGAAAATGGTGTTTCATCAATCGGAAAAATTCGGCTTTCCATTTTTTCAAACGGCTCCTTAAAATAATCAACATATGTTGGTGCGCAGCTTATAAGTTTTAATTTACTAGTTGGTATTTTTAAATCAAAGTCATAGCAAAGCTGACTACTAGTAATACCTGATCTGCGTAATTTGTCTATAACTGAATTTTCATCGCGAATTGGAAAATTATAAGCCGCTAATAGTAAACATCCAAATAATTTCCAATTAACATCTAATCTATCTGGCTTTTCGGGAGTAGATGCTTTAAAAATTCTAATTGCTTCATTTAAGATGTGCTCTGTTCCAAGAGGAAGACCTAATCGATAATCAAGATATTCCTGATAAATTATTTGTTTTCCTTTTCTTTTTCCTAATTCCTTATAATAAACTTCACTCGGATATAGTGTCTTTTTTTTGTTTGCCATTTTTTCCTCCTAAATAATTCGAAAAGTATCACTTAGCTTATCATAAACACCTTTAAAAATCAAGGAATTCACTATAATACTTTTTTAGTAGGCATCAGAAATAAAAATCTAGATTTTAAATTAATATTTTATTGTTATTTACCATTAAATTTGATATAATTTATATGATAGGTAGCGTGATAATATGAAAGAAAAGGGGCAAGCACTAATAGAGTTCATTTTAATTTTGCCAATTATCTTACTTGTTTTTGTTGCTTTAATAGATATTGGTAATATTTTTTTGCAAAAATACAATTTAAACGATTCCCTCGAAACCGTTACCGAGCTTTATCAAAATGACAAGCAAAAAGAATTAAAAGCCTATGTTGCTAATGAAAATTTAATTTATGACGAAAGCAAAACTGGTGATATGATTAAATTAACCTTAAAAAAGAAAATAAGTATCAACGCGCCCGGACTTAATAATGTATTAGGTAAAGAATACACGGCTGAAGCTTCAAAAAGTATTTATCTTGATAATGAAGTAGATGATAGTCAAAATATTCCTCAAGAAAGTAGTGAAAACCTTGAACAATAAAGGACAATCATTGGTTACATTCGTTATGCTTTTACCAATTATCATCATTTTGTTAGCTATCGTCGTCGATGTCGGCAATTTAGCTTATACCAAACATAAATATGAAACTGAAATTCAAAGCACAATAAAATATGGCTTAAAAAATCTAAAAGATGATAACATAAAACAAAAGATGGAAACAATGTTAGAAACAAATATAAAAGGAAATAAAATCGTTAATGTCGACAATGGGGTAATTCGTATTAACGTCAAAGATAAAGTCAAAGGAATTTTTATTTCTATTGTTGGTAATGGTTATGATTTAGATATAACTTATAATGGCTATGTCAATGATGGAAAAATGCAAATAATAAAAGAGTAAGAGGTGGACTATGGCACTAAATAAAGCAAAAGTAATAACTGTAACATCGGTTAAAGGTGGCTCTGGTAAAACCACAACCGTTTTAAATATAGCTGGCATTTTATCAGATATGCATAAAAAAACAGTTATTGTTGATTTAGATTTATACTCAGGTTCAATAGGGGCGTCACTAAATGTAAATGGCGAGACAGATATTTATACCCTATGTGAAGATATGATGAACAACCGTTTTGGACAATTGGAAGATTATACCCAAAAATATAATGATTATATCGATGTTCTAACCGCTCCAATCGATCCTCGAAGCGTTAGTAAAATAAGAGCAAAATTTATCGAAATATTAATTTCAAGATTGATATTGAAATACGATGTTATTTTAATCGATACCAACCACATCATTGATCAAATAAATGTTGTTACCTTAGACATTAGTGATGAAATACTATATGTAATTACTAATGACTTAATGGATATTAAAAGCATGAAAACAATGGTTGCTATTTTCAAGGATATGGATCGCCATAACTATAAAATAATTTTAAATGAAGCTAGACCAAACAATACTAGTTACAGTCCATATGAAATAAAAAACATGATTGGTTCAAATATCGATTATGTTTTGCCTAAGAGTTTTTATAATAAAAATATTGAAAAATTTGTTTACAATGGCAAAATAATGACCCTGGATAAAAACATTGCCCATAGTAAAGGTGGACAAGTCTTAACCGAAATTGTCACCAAAGCATTAAAAGAAGAATAAGGAGGAAAGGCCATGACTAAAAGAAAATTTGTCGATGAGTTTGACGTAAAACCAGAAGAAATAATTCATGAAGAAGTAAATGACTACGATGCCTTTCCCAATAAGGAATTACTAGAAGAACTCAGAAATGAAATTATTCAAAATTTAATCGATAATAATATTCAAAATCATGAGTCAATGGACGATTTTGTTAAAATCCAAATTGACAAAACAATAGAAGGCTATGACTTAAGCAGTGCCGAAAGAAACTATATATATAATTTAATTGATAACGAAATTAGCGGTTTTGGACCAATAACCGAATTATTAAAAGATAAAGATATAACTGAAATCATGGTTAATGGTAAGGATGAGGTTTATATTGAACTAAATGGGCATCTGATTAGAGATAATAGTGTTAGTTTTGTTAATGACGATCATATTGTTAGAGTTATACAAAGGCTTGTTCAACCATTAGGACGAACAATTGACATTGCTCATCCGATGGTCGATGCTAGGCTAGATGATGGTTCTAGATTAAATGCTGTTTTGCCACCATTATCATTAAATGGTCCAGTCCTTACAATCAGAAAATTTAAAAAAGAATTGGCTAATATTGATGACTTTTTAAGAACAGGAACTCTAACGCCATATATGGCTAGATTTTTAGAGGCTTGTGTTCATTCTAAATTAAATATCATCATAGTCGGGGGAACTGGCAGTGGTAAAACAACCTTATTAAACGTTTTATCATCGTTTTGCTTCCATGATGAGCGTATTATTACTATTGAAGACGCTGCTGAATTAAAATTAAAACAAGATCACGTTATTTCGTTAGAAACAAGAACTACTAATTATGAAGGTTCAGGACAGGTTACGATCAGAGATTTAGTTATCAATTCTTTGAGAATGAGACCAGATCGTATTATTGTCGGTGAAGTTCGTGGTAAAGAGGCCTTTGATATGCTTCAAGCTATGAATACTGGACACGACGGCAGTATGACTACAATGCACGCTAATGGCCCCGAAGACGCCTTAAACCGTCTAGAAACCATGGTATTGATGAATGGTATTGAAATTCCAGTAACTGCTATTCGCGAATACGTTGAAAACGCTCTAGATATTGTTATTCAAATTCAAAGATTCTCCGATGGAAGAAGAAGAATCACCAGTATTAACGAAATCACTGGTATTAAAGATGGGGAAATTAATCAAAAAGAAATATTTAAATTTCGACAAACAGGAGTTTTACCAAATGGGGACGTGGTTGGTGAATTCCTAATGCATAAATACGTTCCAAAAGTTTATGCCAAAATAAAAGCTCATGGCATTGATGATTTAACCGATATTTTTGGCAAATAAGTAGGAGGACCAGTATGGTAGAAGGTGGAAACTTCAACATCACAAGCACAACTAAACCGATAAACAAAGATCTTGTTGTCGCTTTTTCACCTGCACAAAATACACAAAAATATAACTATACACTTTATAAAAATGGTAAAGATGTTAGTACAATTGTTATAAACAACAACAAAAGCACTAACATTTATATGAGTGATACTGGGACCTACAAAATTGTTGCTAAGGTGTATGATTCCTCTGGTAAAGAAACTGTTATTAATAGTGGCACTTATATTATCGATAAAGAACCACCAGTTTTAGATGTTGGTTCATCCAAACTTGAATTGTATAAAGGAGAAAAATTATTAATTGATGAAGGTATCTCCGCTAAGGATAATCAGGATGGAGATATCACCAGCAAAATAACAAATAATTCAAAAGATATAAATCTTGATGAAGCCGGAAATCATAATTTAACTTATACTGTTAGTGATGAGGCTGGAAACACTGTTAGTAAAACCATTACCATTAGTGTTCTTGATAACCAGCACCACATTTTCGCGCTCCAAGGTTTTATTATAATAATTTTAACTTTTATTGTTTTTCTTATTGTAAGGTTTAGAAAAACTTTAAAGCTAGAAAAAAGAATTGAACCATATACCATCGAACCATTAAAAAACAAAGAACCATCATTATTTGATAGTTCTATAAACTGGTATCAAGGAAAAGCTAAAAAGTGGACTAAATCACTAGAAAAATCAGTTTTCGCTCAAAAATACGCTAAAAAACTAGATAAGTATCGCACCGTAAGCGCGATACACGAAAACGGAATGGAAATATTAGTTGGTAAATTTATTGTATCATTTATTTTCTTATTAATCGCTGGCTTTGCTAAAACTATTCAGTTAAAATTGATGACTCCATACGAAATCGTATTCCCACTTTTAGTTGGTTTCTTCGTTCTAGACGTTATCTATTTTGCTAAATACAAAGTTTATCGTAACAAATTAGAAAATGATTTACTTTCAGCTATTATTGTTATGAACAACGCCTTCAAGTCAGGAAGAAGTATCAGCCAAGCTATTGATATTGTTAGTAAAGAAGTCGAAGGCGAAATCGCTAAAGAATTTGAAAAAATGAGTTTAGAGCTTTCTTATGGTTTAGGTATTGACGTTGTATTTAAACGCTTTGCTGATAGAGTTAATCTTGAAGAAGTTAATTACTTAACCGCATCCTTAACGATTCTTAATAAAACCGGTGGTAATATCATTGCTGTTTTCGAATCAATCGAAAAGAGTTTATTTAACAAGAAAAAACTAAGACTAGAATTAAAGTCATTAACTGGAAGCAGTAAAATAATCGTTTACGTTCTATTTGCTGTACCATTCTTATTTATTTTATTTGTTAGTCTTATAAGTCCAACTTATTTCGTTCCATTCTTTACGACTAAACTTGGCGTATTCTTACTTATCGGAATGATTATTTACTATATAGTATTCGTCATCTGTGTCCGCAAAATAATGAAGGTGGTGATTTAGATGAACGATCGAAATAAATTCATTCAGAAAATATATCGAAAAAAAGAAATAGAAGAAGTAAACGAAAAAATCACTAGTTTAGGTGACGATACTGAATTTGATACAATTTCATTTTGTAACACCAGACTTTTTACAACAGTTGTCGTATTTATCCTTGTTTTATACATTAGTAAAAATGGTTATATTTATGCACCATTTGTCGCGATAGGGTACTATTATTTATTCTATTACATATTTATTATTAGAAAAATAAAACAGAGAACTTCAAGATTAGATTACGAAGCATTGCAGTTCTTTGAGATTTTGACCTTAACCTTAGAATCAGGACGTAACCTTGAAGAATCATTAAAAGTAACATGTGATAATGTAGATTCAGAAATTTCTAAGGAATTTCAAAAAGCTTTGTTTGAAATGAATTTTGGTAAATCCTTAATTGAGGCTTTAGAAAGCATGAAAAAAAGGATTCCCTCTGAAACCATTAATAATATCATTTTAAACATTACTCAGACAAATCAATTTGGTAATAGTATTTTAGATACAATGTATAATCAAATAGATTTTCTAAGAGAAAAACAAATATTAGAAATAAAGGGGAAAATCAATAAAATACCAAATAAAGTTAGTATAATATCAGTTGTTTTTATTGTTCCGTTAATCATGGTATTAATTTTAGGACCATATTTAATTGAACTGATAGGATAGGAGGAAACTATGTATTATTTTATTGGCATTAAAGGTTCGGGCATGAGTGCCTTAGCTGCCATTTTATTTGATTTAGGTTATGAGGTTGAAGGTAGTGATGTTGAAAAACATTTCTTTACCGAAGAAGGCCTAATCCAAAGAGGTATTAAGATTTTACCTTACAACAAAGAAAACATTAAAGAAGATATGACTATCATCAGGGGCAACGCTATTAAAGATGATAATGAAGAATTAATAAGAGCTAAAGAGTTAGAGATATCTATCCACTCATACCAAGATATGGTAGCTAAATTAACTAGAATGTTTGAAACTATTACTATCGCTGGATGTCATGGAAAAACTTCAACGTCAGCTATGTTATCCCATGTTTTAGATAATTTAAAAGGTTCTAACTATTTAATCGGCGATGGTACAGGACACGCAAATAAGGAAAACAAATATTTTGTTTTAGAAGCTTGTGAATACAAACGTCACTTTCTAGAATATTCGCCATACTATGCTATAATCACCAATATTGAATTAGATCACGTTGATTACTTTAAAGATATTGATGATGTTATCGATGCATATCAAGAATATGCCAATAACGCCGAAAAAATGGTTATTGCTTGCGGTGATGATAGATATACCCATAGTTTAGAAGTAAATAAACCAATTTTCTATTACGGACTTGATGAAGATAATGATATCATTGCCAAAGATGTTAACTACAGTTCTAGTGGAACAAGTTTTGATGTCTTTGTTGAAGATAATTATTATGGGCATTTTGATTTGCCACTTTATGGCAAACATCAATTACTTAATGCACTAGCTGTCATTAGTGTTTGTTATTATGAAAGATTAGAAGCTAAAGAAGTAGCAAAACAAATAAAAACCTTTGAAGGTGCTAAAAGAAGGTTTACTGAGACCATAGTTGGTGATAATGTTGTTATTGATGACTATGCCCACCACCCAACCGAAGTTAAAGTTACAATTAAAGCTGCTAAACAAAAATACGATAATAAAGAAATAGTTGTTGTTTTTCAGCCGCATACCTTTACTAGAACAAAAGAATTTGCTGAAGATTACATTGAAATTTTAAGTACCGCTGATAAAGCATATATCATGGATATTCATGGAGCTAGAGAAAACAAACAAGAAGACGATATCACTAGTGAAGATTTAATTGAAAAAATTCCAAATGCTGAACACATTACCATTGATGAAGCTGACAAGTTAATAAAACATCAAAATGCTGTTGTGTTATTTATGAGTCCTAATGATATTTCTAACCTCGAAAATGATTACATAAATAAACTGGAATCTTTGAATGAGAAAAATGAATAAAAATTATGTATAAAATAATATAAAACATAGGAAAACAGAAGTATCCTGTGTTTTTTTGTTAAAATAGTCGACCTA
>UMKT01017982.1_pt1 | contig 23824 bp, 19 predicted proteins | sample 1966401 | NCBI WGS metagenome assembly UMKT01 (sample SAMEA4836185, study PRJEB28245) | human gut metagenome | biome: gut microbiome; material: fecal sample | place: Denmark | collected 2008
ACTCATTCGGTTTAGCCGTTCATTTTTTTAAGAAATTTTTCGTGTGCGGCTCTAAGTTCAACAGCCATTGCTTCAGGAGCAGTTGTGTTACAGTGAGCCCAAGCACCTGTTTCAGAAGATGCGTTATACTTAATCTTATCTGCACTTCTCATCGGCGGATAGAATGCGATATGGAAGTGGTAATAATCAGATACATCTTCACCGTTTACAGGGTTTTGATACATACACATCATATAAGGGAACTTATAATCAAACAAGCTGTCAAATGTACCTGTTGTTTCCTTTAATATCTTTGCAAGATTTGTCTTTTCACTGTCTGTAAGCTGTGACAAATTCTGTACGTGACGCTTTGCGGCTATGTACATACCGTAAGGATATTCGCTGAAGAATGGCAGGAATGTAACGAAATCTTCGTTTTCCATAATAATTCTGTCACCGCAGTTCATTTCATCTTCAAGCATATCGCAGATTAGACAGTTATGTGTTTCGTCAAAATGTTCCTTACATGATTCCATTTCAAGCTGTAATTTCTTCGGAATTACAGAATAACCGTAAATCTGACCGTGAGGGTGAGGCATTGTAACACCTACAACGTCACCTCTGTTTTCAAAAATAAATACATACTTAATCTTTTCGTCCTTGCTTATTTCAACAAATCTTTCTGTCCACAAATCAACAAGTTCTCTGATATGGTCAACAGGAAGCTCCGGCAATGTTACAGTATGCTCCGGTGAGTACAAAATAACTTCGCACTTGCCGTATGCTGGCTTTGTCTTGTAAATTCTTGTTTCAACATCATCCGGTACAGGCGGATTTTGTGAAAGTGCAGGGAAATCATTATCATATTCATACACTGTAAAGTGGTCAGGAACCTTTCCCGAACCCGGACAGAACGGACACCAATCCTTTGGCATCTGAGGTCTGTTCTGACGGTGTGATGCAATCATTACCCAATCCTTTATTAGTGGGTTCCAACGTAATTCAGCCATTAAATTTTTCCTCCTTGAAATTCATATAATACTATTTTACACCTATTTTCATTGTCAGTCAATACCAAAATCACGCAAGTTCAAGTGTGAACGTGAATTTTGTATATTTAACCGTTGAGCCTTCCTTTGTATCGACACTTTCAACCCAAACGTTTTGCTTATGCAATGTCATAATATTTTTAACAAACGACAAACCCAGTCCCGCACCGCTCTTTTCATTTACGCGTGACTTATCGGTTTTATAGAAACGATTGAAAATATTGCTCAAATCCGCACCGCTTATTCCGTCACCGAAATTACCTACGCAAAATCTCGCTCTGCCGTCCTCAATCCATGTTCTTATACCGATTGTCGTATTAGGATAACTGAATTTTATCGCATTGTCAAGCAAGTTTATGACAACTCGTTTTATCGCGTCTTTATCTGCTATAACTTTCAAAATGTCATCTTCAAAATCAACATTAAGTTCAAGATTTTTCTCGTCAATTCTGTTACACAAACCGATTATACAAATTCTTGTAAGCTCGTTCAAATCAAATTCAGACACATCAAGTTTATATTCGCTTGACGACATTTTTGACATTTCAAGCATATCATTAACCATTTTCGTAAGACGTTTTGATTCGTCAAGCACGATTTTAAGGTATTCCTTTTCTTTTTCGGGCGGAATTGTACCATCCAAAATACCCTCGATAAATCCAGAAATACTCGTCATAGGAGTTCTGAGTTCATGCGATACGTCGCTTATAAACTCACTTCTTGTATCCTCCAATGCCTCTATGGAATCCGCCATAAAGTTAAAACTTGACGCAAGCTGTCCTATTTCATCGGCACTTGTCACCTCAACACGTTTGTCAAACTTACCTGACGCAATTCCCCTTGCAGCCTTATTAATCTCCTCTATCGGTTTTGAGATTTTCTTCGACTGCATATACACAAGTACAAATGCTGCCAATACAGAAAACAGTGATGTAATAATAACCATCATAAACAACTCAAGCGTAGTTTTTCTTATATCAAAAATGCCTGTCACATAAAATGACGCTCCGACAATACCTCCCTGATATTTAATCGGTACACCTATAACCATCATTTTATTTTTATACGAACCGTTTAATGTGCTGTATTTCTTTACGATATTTCCGTTTGTTACAATATGTACAAGTTCGTCCGGAACGGTCGCGGAACTTGTTGTACTTTCCAAAACTTCACCGTTTGAATTAGTTACTATAATATCAGAGTTCAAAAAGCTGCCCCACGACCTTAAAAGCTGTTTATATGCCGCTCTTGCACGATAATCGGTATCTTCTATTTGCAGTGATCCTGTCCAGTACTCCAAATTCTGCGATACGCTTATAACATTATTCATATGAGTGCTTATTGCAAAATGATTTACAAATATACCGACCGTAACCGCAACCGACGTAAAAACAAGCATAAGTATTATAGCATACGTCCAAAACAAACGTCCCAAAATACTCTTAAACATTATCTTACCTCGAATTTATAACCTACGCCCCATACGGTTTTCAGCTGCCAATTTGCCTCAACGCCCTCAAGTTTTTCTCTAAGTCTTTTTATATGAACGTCAACTGTACGCGAATCACCGAAATAATCAAATCCCCATACTTCTTCCAAAAGCTGTTCACGCGTGAACACTCTGTTCGGGTTTGACGCAAGGAAATACAAAAGTTCAAGTTCTTTCGGCGGTACCTCAACTATATTTCCGTTTATTTTAAGTTCGTAGTTTGAAAGGTTTATTGTAAGGTTAGGGAAAACAATTTCTTTTTCCGCATTTGATTCCTTTGTATCACTTCTTCTCAACACAGCCTTAACTCTTGCAAGAAGTTCTTTCGGCTCAAAAGGCTTAACCATATAATCGTCCGCACCGAGTTCCAAACCAAGCACCTTATCGAATGTTTCGCCTTTTGCGGTAAGCATTATAATAGGAATATTACTTACACGTCTGATTTCACGGCACACCTGCCATCCGTCCATTTCAGACATCATAACATCAAGAATTACAATAGCCGGTGCCTCTGACTTAAAAAGTTCAACGGCTTTTTTACCGTTGTTTGCGGTAACGGTATCAAACCCCTCTTTGTCCATATAAAGTTTTATAAGTTCTACTATATGTTCATCGTCATCTACTATAAGTACCTTATTGTTAGCCATTATTTTGTCCTCCTGTTTTTTCATCTTAATATGATACATTTATTATACCATAAACCGAAAAAATAATAAAGAGTATTGCGAAAATGTTTTAAATGTTATATAATAAATTCATAAAATTTTCACAAATTGGTGTCGAATATATTTTCAGGCACTACGAAAGGACGAAAAACATAATGAAACTTGGAATCGTAGGCTTACCTAACGTAGGTAAATCAACATTATTTAATGCAATAACTCAGGCAGGTGCAGAATCGGCAAACTATCCGTTCTGTACGATTGAGCCGAATGTCGGTATAGTTGACGTTCCTGACGAACGTCTTGACAAACTTGCAGAAATGTATCACCCTAAGAAAGTTACTCACGCCTATATCGAATTTGTTGACATAGCAGGTCTAGTAAAAGGTGCTTCAAAGGGTGAGGGTCTTGGAAACAAGTTCTTATCTCACATTCGTGAGGTTGACGCTATTGTTCACGTTGTACGTTGTTTTGAGGATGCAAACATCACTCACGTTGACGGTTCAATCGACCCTATCCGTGATATTGAAACTATCAGTCTTGAACTTATTTTCTCTGATATTGAAATGATTGAGAGAAGAATTGACCGTACAAAGAAAGCTATGAAGGGCGACAAGTCACTTGCAACAGAGCTTGCACTTTTGGAAAGAGTTAAAGCGACTTTGGAAGAAGGACTTCCTGCAAGAAGTATTGAATACACAGACGATGAAATGACTATAATGAAAGAAATTTCGCTTATTTCAATGAAGCCTGTTATCTATGCCGCAAACGTTGCGGAGGACGATTTCTCAAAAGGTATCGAAAACAACGAATTTGTAAACAGAGTTAAAGAACTTGCCGCAAAAGAAGGCTCACAGGTTATGCCTGTAAGTGCAAGAATAGAAGAAGAAATTTCTCAGCTTGACGGCGATGAAAAGGCAATGTTCCTTGAAGAACTTAATATGAGCGAATCGGGTCTTGACAGACTTATCAAAGCAAGCTATACATTGCTTGGTCTTATCAGTTACCTTACAGCCGGTGAACCCGAAGTTCGTGCATGGACTATCACAAAGGGTACAAAAGCACCTCAGGCGGCAGGTAAAATTCATACAGACTTTGAACGCGGCTTTATTCGTGCGGAAGTTGTTCACTATGACGACCTTATGGAATGCGGAAGTATGACAGCCGCTAAGGAAAAAGGTCTTGTAAGAAGTGAGGGTAAAGACTACGTTATGAAAGACGGAGATATTGTTTTGTTTAGGTTTAATGTATGATGAATAACAGAGATAATTTAATCAGCATAATCGTTCCCTGCTATAATGAAGAACACGCCATACCTTATTTTTATAGAGCAATAACGGAACATTCTACACTGATGAAAAATGAATTTGGCGTTGATTTTGAATATTTATTTATAAACGACGGCTCGGTTGATAATACCTTAACCGTCTTAAAAGAATATGCAAGTAAAGATAATCGCGTAAAATATATTTCTTTTTCACGAAACTTCGGTAAAGAATCAGCAATGTATGCCGGGCTCAAAAATGCGTCCGGCAATTATATTGCAATTATGGACGCGGACTTACAGGACCCTCCGTATATGCTTACGGAGATGTACAAAACTATAATCGAAAGCGATTATGACTGTGTTGCAACCCGCCGTACCACCCGTATCGGTGAACCTCCCATACGTTCTTTCTTTGCACGCTGTTTCTATAAATTAATAAACAGAATATCTAAAACCGATATTGTAGACGGTGCAAGAGATTACAGACTGATGACCCGTCAAATGGTTAATGCCATTATTAATATGGGAGAATATAATCGATTTTCAAAAGGGATTTTCGGTTGGGTCGGATTTAATACCAAATGGATTGAATACGAAAATGTCGAAAGAGTTGCAGGTGAAACAAAATGGTCTTTTTGGAAATTATTCTTATATTCCCTTGACGGTATAACGGCATTTTCCACAATACCGCTTGCCCTTTCATCAATACTTGGTTTTTTACTGTTTATCATTGCTTTTATACTTGTATTTGTAATAATTATCAAAACACTTATATGGGGCGATCCGGTTGCCGGTTATCCGTCTTTGGTGTGTATCATATGCTTTCTTTCGGGCGTGCAAATGTTCTGTCTGGGTATTTTAGGGCAATATCTGTCCAAAACATACCTCGAAACAAAAAAGCGACCGATTTATATAGTAAAAGAAAGTAATAAGGAGAATTATCAATGATTATTTCTGTTTTATCAAGTATCGCTATATGGAGTGCCGTTTTTGTAATTGCACTCAGAATTATAACAAATTCCGGGATTGCACTGCCGAACAATAAAGTTATTTCTGCTTTAACTTGCAATAAAAGTCTTGGCTCCGCTCACCAAACAACGCACAAAGAAATTATATCTGTATTTTTATTGGCTTTTGCTTTCAGAATTGCAGTATTTTTGTTTTCGATATGTGCGATGTATATGTTCAATGACAATATCAACGGTTTTGGGGACATACTTGAACAGTATATGAAGTGGGACGCAAATAACTACGTTCGCATTGCTACAGGCGGATATACATACTATACGGAAGGTGAAAATTTTACAACTCTTGCATTTTTTCCGTTATATCCTTGGCTTATGAAAATTGTCAATGTAATTTTCCGAGATTTAAGAGTAAGCGGACTTTTAACATCATTTGCATTATATTCGGGTGCGTGTTGCTTCCTATATAAATTGTTTTCAATCGATTACAGCAAGTCGGTTGCCGTTCGTGCAATAGTGTATCTGTCGGTATTCCCACACGCACTGTTTTTCGGAACACTTATGAATGAAAGTATGTTGCTTTTCACATCTGCGGCAACTTTATATTATATAAGAAAACATAAGTGGTATCTTGTCGGTATTTTGGGAGCTGCGGCAGCTCTTTCAAGAATGGTCGGAATATTGCTTGCAATACCTGCGGCGGTTGAATGGCTCGAACATTATAAAATATTTGAAAAATTAAAAAACAAAGATATAAAGTCGGTTTGGAAACTGTTCTACAGCAAAGGTCTTTGGATATTTCTAATGTTGCTCGGAACAGGAATTTATCTTCTATGCAATTATAAAGTTACAGGCAACTGCTTTAAATTTCTCGAATATCAAGCAAAATACTGGAACAACGGTTCTTGCTACTTCGGCAGCGGGATTTCAAAAATGTTTACAAATGCTTTCACTTCCGACCAATCACGATTTGACATTTGGATTCCGGAAACTTTATCAATAATTTTTGTTATTTCCACACTTTTGTATGGTATAAGACGAAACAGAAGTATGTACAGTGCATTTTTGGCTGTATACATTATAATAAACACAGGATTTGACTGGCCGATAAGCGTTGCAAGATATATGACTTGTGCAATTCCAGCATTTCTTTTCCTTTCCGATTTTTCGGAACGACACAAATGGACAGAACCTATTATCACAGCCTCAATGGCAGTAGGTTTAGGCATTTATTTGACAGGATACTTGTGTTGGAAACAAATTTTATAACGGAGGATTAATATGAACACAAAAAGAATATTAAAAAATACCGATACCGATTATATCAGTATTCTTTTGCTTTGTCTATGCGTTACAGCCGTTTTCTTCGTTGCCTGGACATTTACGGGACAATGGCCTTGGAAATCTCAGGCATATAATTCATATATACTTCAAGCACAGTCTTGGCTTGAGGGCAGACTTGATTTGGGGCGTGACTATCCGTATCTTGAGCTTGCGATTTTCAATAATAAATATTATGTAAGCTTTCCGCCGTTTCCGTCTTATGTTATGCTGCCTTTTTTGCTTATAGGCTGGAACAGTTGTGACAGTATGATTGCATTTGCGGTATCACTTTTGGGAGCGGTATACGCATTTAAGATATTAAAGCATTTTGATATTGGAAGTAAAACCGCAATATTTTTCACATTACTTCTTACAGTCGGTTCAAACTGGCTTATGACTGCACAAAATGCTTGGGTATGGTTTATCGCTCAAAATATGGCTTTTACATTAAGTCTTATGGCAATATACTATGCTTTGAAAAACAAAATAGGTCTTTCACTTGCATTTTGGGCATGTGCGGTAGGTTGCAGACCATTTCAAATATTATATCTGCCTGCACTTCTATATCTGATATACAATGCACACAAAGCAGTCAACCCAGAAGATAAAATCATTGATATTATAAAAAAGCGTTATCTCGCCCTTATTCCTATGGCGGTCATTGCATTATCGTATATGATTTTAAACTTCGCTCGTTTTGGCAATATCACGGAATTCGGTCACAACTATCTGCCGGAATTTACACGTTCGGAACTCGGTCAATTCAATATCGGATATATGGCTGAAAATCTGAAAAATATGTTTTCTGTTCCCCAAACGCAGGACGGAATTTGGCAATACACTTACGCCAACGGAATGTGCATATTCTTGGTGAGTCCGATATTTATATCTTACTTGATATATATTGCACGTTCAATTATAAAGCACGAAAAATTTGATATGAAATTTACGCTTCTTGTTTTGTCAATCGCAATAATCGAACTTCTTTCAATAACTGCACACAAAACAATGGGCGGTGCGCATTTCGGTAACAGATACACAAATGACGTTCTTCCTATTATATTTATAGGAACGGTTATGTTACTGCCGAAGGATAATGATTGGGAAAGTTTCAATTATCCCCTATTCTTTATCGGTCTTGCGATTAATTTAGTCGGCTCAATTATGTTTTTTGTACAATAATTATTAAACAGAGGTGATTTAATTGTTAGGAGTTATTTATTATTTGCTTTTTCTTATCATCGGATTTATTTACAGTTCGATGTTCTTCAAAGAAAAAGATATTTATTACAAACTATGGTCCGGACTTGTTTTCGGAAATATAATACTTATGGCAGGAATTATTCCGTTTGCCTTGATTTTTAAATTCACATACATAAGCCACATGCTTTTACTTATTGCGGCGATTATACCGATAGTTGTGTTGGGAATTAAGCACAAAGACGTTGTGCAAAGTATTTTTTCTGAGAAAACAGTATATTTAAAAAAGCATCTTTTATGCAAAGAAAACGTGGTTATATCAAATAAGATTTTTCTGTTTTTGATTATACCTGTCACACTGTTAATATGCTTGCTTATGGTAAACCATATCCTTGCACCTTATGCCAACGGTGCTGTAAGCTCGGGACAGTCTACATACGGTGACTTACAAATGCACCTTGGATTTGTTACATCAATAGCCGAACAAAAATCATTTCCGCCGGAATACTGTTTCCTTTCGGGAACAAGATTAAACTATCCGTTCCTTATTGATTCGCTTTCTTCAAGCCTGTATATGTTCGGTTGTCCGCTTAGAATTGCCGTACTTATTCCAAGCTTTATATTTGCACTTTGTATAGTAATGGGATTTTACATTCTTTCATTCTCCCTTACCAAGAGTACAACCGTATCTGTCATTGCAACCTTGTTCTTCTTCTTAAACGGCGGATTTGGTTTTGCGTATTTCTTTGAGAGTGCAAAAGAAGACCCTTCAAACTTTACAAAGTTCTTTACGGAATACTACCAGACACCGACAAACTATAATGAACACAATATACGTTGGTCAAATGTCATTTGCGATATGATTATACCACAAAGAACAACAATGGCTGGTTGGTGCGTAATCCTGTTTGAACTTGAAATGCTTGTAAATGCGGTAAAGAATAAAAAGACATCTTATTTCATTATTCTCGGAGTTGTCGCCGGCTGTATGCCGATGATAAACACGCATTCATTGCTTGCACTCGGAATTATAAGTGCCGGAATGTTCTTCCTTTATCTTTACGATGAAAAAGACAAGAAAAGCTATATTATGCGTTGGATATACTTCGGAGGCATCACTCTTGTACTTGCTATGCCACAGCTTTTCTTCTGGACATTCTCACAAACTTCGGGAAACAGTTCATTCCTAAGATATTCATTTAACTGGGTAAATGAGGCTGATCCGTATTTATGGTTCTATATCAAGAATTGGGGAATTCCTTTCTTGTTCATTATCCCTGCGTTTTTCAATACATCAAAGGATAATAAAAAATTAGTGCTTAGCTGCGGATTGTTGTTCTTAATCGCCGAACTTATATTGTTCCAGCCTAACGATTATGATAACAACAAACTGTTCTACATAGCATATATGATTGTGGTAATCATTGTTTCGGAATATCTTGTACTTATTTATAATAAACTTAAAGGTATCAATTTACGCGGTTTCCTTGCGGCATTGGTTATTATTTCCGCTACGCTGTCAGGAGTTATGACAATTATCCGCGAATATCACTCAGGTGCAATGTATCAGACATATAGCGCCGCTGATATTGAAGTTTCTGAATATATTAAAGACAACACCGACGCAAACGGTGTGTTTATGACAAGTACAAATCACATTAACCCTGTAGTTTCACTTGCCGGAAGAACAATATATGTAGGTTCTTCGTTGTATGTGCATTTCCACGGATTCGGAGAAGAATATACTAAGAGAAGTGAAGAATTAAAAACGGCATATGAGGGTTCTTCTCAACAGTTAAAGTCATTTGCAGATGAAAACAACATTTCATATATTTATGTAGGAAACAACGAAAAACAAGATTTTAATATAAATTACAATTCACTTTCACAGTTTGAAAAAATATATGATGAAAATTCAATACAGATATATAAAGTAAAATAAATGCAAAAGCAGACAAAATCGTTTATGATTTTGTCTGCTTTGTTTTTAACAATTCAGCATTTTCCCGCACTTTTGCAAACTTCCTTAATAGGACATACCGCACATTTAGGTTTTCTTGCCGTACATACCGCACGACCGTGTGCCACAAACTGATGGCACATTCTAAGCTGATAATCGGACGGTACAATCTTTTTCAAGTCCATTTCGACTTTTGTAGGATCGTCGTTTGTTGTAAGACCTATACGCTTTGCAATCCGCTTACAGTGTGTATCAACCACAACAGCAGGCTTACCGAATATATCGCCAAGTACAAGGTTTGCTGTTTTTCTGCCCGTTCCGGCAAGACTTGTCAAGTCCTCCATTGTATCGGGGACTTCCCCGCCGTAAACGTCAATAAGCCTTTGACAGCACAAGATTATATTTTTCGCCTTGTTGCGGTAAAATCCCGCCGATTTTATATCTTCACAAAGCTCGTCATAATCCGCATTTGCAAAATCTTCTGCATTTCTATACTTTTTAAAAAGTGTTTCGGTAATTATATTAACTCTTGCATCGGTACATTGTGCCGACATTTGAGTGGCAATAAGCATTTCAAGCGGTGTTGTGTAATTAAGCGAACATTTGACATCGGGATATGCCTTGTCCAAAAGCTCTCGCAATTTCAAAACTCGTTCTTTCTTCGTCAAAGAAATCACCTCAATTCAATTTTTCTGATAAGTACATTATATAATTTTTCGTAAAAATTTGCAACAAAGACTTGCACTTTTATTAAATAACATATATAATATTACATAAAGTTGTTTTCAACTCAACACTTTTTATACGAAAGGAAATGGGAAAATGGAAAAATACGAAAAGATGAAATCTTTTGATCCGGAAATTTATGCGGCAATTCAAGATGAAACAAATCGTCAGAACAATAAAATTGAACTTATTGCGTCTGAAAACTTTGTATCGGAAAGAATTATGGAGGCTAACGGCTCACCGCTTACAAACAAATATGCAGAGGGTTATCCGGGAAAACGTTACTACGGCGGTTGCGAACACGTTGACGTTGTAGAAACACTTGCTATCGAAAGAGCAAAAGAATTATTCGGTGCAGACTATGCAAATGTTCAGGCACACTCAGGTGCTCAGGCTAATATGGCTGTATTCTTTGCACTTCTTACACCGGGCGACACAGTTCTTTCAATGAGCCTTGCTCACGGCGGTCACCTTAGTCACGGAAGTCCTGTTAATATGTCCGGTAAGTATTTTAACATTGTACCTTACGGTGTTACAGAAGATACTAACACAATAGATTATGACGAAGTAAGACGTATAGCACTTGAATGTAAGCCAAAACTTATCCTTGCAGGTGCGTCAGCTTATCCAAGAATTATTGATTTCAAGAAATTTGCCGATATTGCAAGCGAAGTCGGTGCATACTTTATGGTTGATATGGCACATATTGCAGGACTTGTTGCAGCAGGTTGCCATCCGTCACCAATGCCGTATGCAGACGTTGTTACTACAACAACTCACAAGACTCTAAGAGGTCCTCGCGGCGGTCTTATTCTTACAAATAACGAAGAAATCGCTGTTAAGATTAATAAGGCTATCTTCCCGGGTATTCAAGGCGGTCCTCTAATGCACACAATCGCAGCTAAGGCAGTATGCTTTAAAGAAGCACTTGACCCAAGCTTTAAGACATACGCAGAACAGGTTGTTAAAAATGCATCAGTTCTTGCAGATACACTTATGGCAGAAGGCTTTAAACTTGTAAGCGGCGGTACTGATAACCACCTTATGCTTGTAAACCTTACAGATACAGGCGTTACAGGTAAAGAAGCTGAAAAAATGCTTGACGAAGTCGGTATTACAGTAAATAAAAACGCAATTCCGTTTGATACAAAGAGTCCGTTCGTTACAAGCGGTATCAGAATCGGTACTCCTGCCTCAACTTCAAGAGGTTTTAAAGAAGAAGATATGGTCGAAGTCGGTAAACTTATCGCTATGACAATCAAAGACTTTGAAAATAATAAAGAAGAAGTTAAGACAAGAGTTAAGGCTCTTTGCGATAAATACCCACTTTACAGATAAACCTATCGAGCCTGTCACAAAAATATCGACAGCTCCAAAAGATTATTATGCGGATTTTGATATTTTTTCAAAATCCGCTATTTTTCTATTGACAAATATAAATTAATGTGGTATTATAGTATCTGTTAATGGCTCGTTGGTCAAGCGGTTAAGACTCCGGCCTCTCACGCCGGCAACGAGGGTTCGATTCCCTCACGAGTCACCAAATTTTAAAATCACAAAAAACCGTATAAATGCTTGAATATCAAGTGTTTATGCGGTTTTTAGTGTTTGCGAGAAGAAAATCAACATGATAAAAAGTTATACTTTTTTATTAGTCTGTTAGTCAGATTTTAGTCAAAAGTTAGTCAAAAACAGAGTATGATACTCCTTTAGTTTCTGATGTAGTTTCTCTTTTATCAGTTCCTCCGTGTATTCCCTCGCTATCATCTCTGACATCGGGTCTGTTTCTTTCGTTTCCAACTGATTGTTGCAGTCCTTCGTTGCTATCGTCGCTATGTAACGTATGAACTCTGTCAATTCTGCTTTAGTTCGGGCGTGTAGTCCTCTATCATCATTTCTACCTTTCCGTCCAATACTCCTTATTGCGATATGCCATTTTCTTTACCTCCATTTTTTTGATTATCTACTTTTTTTATTCCTACTTGATTTGTATCTGTGTTCGTCCTAAAAATTTGTTTGTCATCAAAAACGATATATCTTCAATCTCGTTATTGTACACAATACCGTCGCACCCTTTATTTTTTAGAATTTCTCTAAGTTTGAAATTTTTTAATTCTAAATCTGCAATATTGAGTATTTTTAACCCATCTTCGGACGATATAATTCCTTGTTTATCTAAATCAGCCACCACTTGGTCTGCATTCCAATTCAAAAAATCTTTATCAATGTAAATAGGGTTTGTTATATTGAGATATGCTTTAATATATATTGGATTTGTTATACCCTTATCTTTCACACGCTGAATTGCTTGAGAATAACTGCTAAAATGTATACCGATATCACCACATTTAAACTCATCAAACTTTGAACCGGTTCCGTGATATAACGGAATTAATTGACCATGTTTGTTTTTTACAATGCTGTTCTTGGTGCCTTTCGTTATATAGAACGGTAGCTTTTTTCCTGTTATGTCCTGTTATAGGGTCAATATATTTATTAAAGTATTCTGCAATATTATCACCGAAAATCACTCTATGTTCATTTTGTGAATCGGTAAGCATATCATATGTTACCATTTCTCTAAAATCATATCCTTTGTCCCAACGGCTGTCATTTTCATACTTTTTATAAAGATTTTTATTTTTATCAGCTGATATTTCATTGACTACAAACCATGATAATTTTTTAAACGAATCAAGTTCTTCTACTTCTTGAATTTTACGTTTTTCAAGAACTGTACATCCTTTTTCGTCAATCCGTGATAATCCGCCTGAGATATTATTGTCGCTATTTCGTCTTTGAAAAATCTCTCTTGCCTCGATTCTGGTCTTGCTTTTGTCAATTCTGTTACTATCCTCAAGTATCTTTCTGCTTTTGTCAATGTCATCATCTTTCACCTCATTAATATTTTTTGAATTATCTGCTTTTGAAATCATCTTGTAATCGTGTGTTTGCTTAAAGTTTTCCATAGCGCCAATATGAGAGAATGTCTGTTTGCTGTCACTCTTATCAAGGTTTTTAAAACTCATATTTAAGCCTGTTTGTGTAACTTCCCATTGCCTGCCATCATACTCGATTACATCGCCAGTTTCCAAGTCAGGTATTTCTTTTATTGTATCATTTTCGGATTGGCTGTTCAATACAGTTTTATTGTTTTCTGAAACGTTTTCTTCGTCGCTTTCTGTATTATTATTTGTTGATTGACTATCTTTGATATTTTCATCTGCTTTTACATCATCTGTTTCTTTTAAAGTGCCTGTGGTTCCAAAGAAATCATTAAACACATCAAAAACTTCTTCTGTTGGTTCACTTTTAAAAATAAAACCCGGTATCGATTTACCATCGGGTGTTTTTGCATATCTTGAATAATAGCCACCTACTGCTTTTACTTTTGCATTTAACTTTTTGTATTCATCTGCTGAAATTCTCTCTTTTAAGCCTATAATCCATAAATCCTCGCCTGTTTTGGTATGCTTTGTTTGTGTGAGGTTACATTTATCTTTCAAATTTAATGTATCATTTTCTGTATCTCGGCGTATACTACTATTGACAACATCACTATCTTGTGATACAATATTGTTAGTAGAGGATTTATCGTTAATAATTGCCAACCACTTATACAGTTGGGGATTCACTTGCGATAAATCCTCTTTTTTGTATTTTATGTTTACACCTTCACTGGAAATCAAGTTTTTAGTATAGTTATCATTGGAACTGAACATTGTTACAACAACATTGTAATCTTTGTATTTGCCACCAATATCTTTCGTGCTGTTAAGCTCAACGGATATTATGCCATTATTTCCTTTTTTTGTTTTGACTGTTGTGAACAAGTTTAGTTTACCATTTGCAAGCTATATAATTGCGTCGGGATTTTGTAGAAAATCAGGTAATTTTTTTGCGATTTCCGCACCTAAATTGTGATAATGTCCCTCAAAAACACCGTTTTTTCTAACTGCAAGATATAACTTGGTATAATTGATTATCACTTTCAAATCTCTTGCACCTTTAACATTGTCAAGAATGACGTTAGGGGTATTTTTTAATATCTCGACCGCAACTCTATTATCTGCGAGTTCTTTTGCTGTTTCATCAGATACAGAAAGAATATTATCCACAGTATCATTGTAATCTTCAAGTAATTGACCTACAGGAAGTGTTTCATTTGTTTTGATATCGGATTTAGGTATTTCTATTGTGGAATTGTCTTTTTGAGTTGCATTTTCCACCGGCGCTGCAAGGGGATTGGCACTGACCATTTCTTTAGCAGAATTTTCTTTAACTTGCAAATTACTCTTTATTGTATTTAATGCGTTTATAAAGTGTGATATTTCGCCCCCTGTCTTTGTTATCCCATCATTGTCGTTATGCAAATAAATCGAATATCCACTTGTTTCATTTTCGACTTGCTTCATAAATTCAATAGCAGTGTCTTGATTAGGGAGTATTGCTGTTGCGTTGCCCGTCGGCAAATACGAAACAATATTATTACCGTTTGAATTTTGATGTGTACCAAAATGACCGTATGTAATTCCGTTTCTTGTTCCGTACTCTCCGTTTTTTTGTTTTACCGCAAAGCCGCTTTCGCTTAGCTCGTTAGAATAACCATTTATGTTCGGTGCCGTTGTCGTGTTTTGCTTTCCGTACAATGTATCAATTTTGTTTTTTAATTGATTACTCTGTTGTTGTGAATCGAAATCAAAAAGGATGTTTACCTTATTTCTTATTGTATCTGTCAAACCCATAGTCATTTACTCCTTATCAAATCTTGATTTTCATAAGTCCTGCAACAAATTTAACTGCACGATATACAACAACACATACCCACAATTTTGTATTGTTTAGGTTAAGATGCGCGTTGTCTGTACCAATTAAAGCGATAAATTCGGTTATCGCTTTTTTTATTTATTTCATACAAAAAGCACTCACTGTTCAGCAAGTGCTTGACATTGCATTGTCACCTCATTCATTGTAAGATATTTCAACATTAAAATAGCAGCTGAAAAATCAGCTGCTATTTCTTATTTATTTAACTCTTTGAATTGTAACAGTTTGTTCTGTTTCATTCCACTCAACCGTTGCACCCAGATTTTCCGAGATGAAACGTATCGGTGTATATGTACGGTCGTTTTCAACAAAAGCAGGACTATCGAGTTTAACGTCCTCACCGTTTACTTTTGCATAATCCGATCCGATTGTGATAAGAATTGTTACATCCTCTTGTTTTTCATTCTTACCTGTGATTGTTACAAGTTGTTTTTCGCCGTCCCATTCAACTGTTGCGCCAAGATTTTCCGCAACAAAACGAGCAGGCAACATTGTACGGTCATTCACAACCTTTGGAGCAACATCATTTGTCTTTGTTGTTCCGTAAACGAGTGCGTCATGTTCATCGATTGTCAAAACTATTGTATTTGAACTTTCTTTATTTTCATTTCCGCTATTATTATTTACGACATCTCCACTTCCGCCGTTTTCCTGTTTCTGTTCAGTCCACTTTGCGTAAAGTGTAAAACTTTTTGTTACTTTTTCCGTAAAATCGTACTTTGTTGTAAGTTCCTTATCAGTATACCATCCCGCAAATTCAAAGTTTTCTTTTATCGGAGCAGTCGGTTCTTTGACTGAATTATCTTTTGCAACAGTCTGACTTGTTATCTTATTACCGCCGTTTGTGTTAAACGAAACTGTATAACGTTTTGTACTGCCGCTGCCGCCACTGCTCTTACTACCGGTTGCCGCATATACAGCAGTTATTGTCGCAGAGTCTGCCTCATTTGTGACTGTTTGTGCACCGCTTACGGTATAACCGTTTTCTGCAATTCCTTTTACAGTATAATTTGCTTTCGGTGTAATTGTTATTGTTGCGGTATAAACCGTACTATATCCGAATTTATCCGTAACTTCCGGCGACCAAGCTACCGTTGCTGTATATTCGTTTGTTTCCATTTCTGTCTGCGGTACTCCGTTTTTAACAGGTGCAGTCAGTATTATTTCAGAATTTATTGTTTTCGGCAATATTGTAAATAATTTTTCAAGTGTTCCTTCATAATTATTTGAAATCATCTCAACTTTAGCTTTTGCCTCTTCAGATGCTTTTATATTTTTTTCATATGCCACTGTATAATCTGTATCAAGTACAAGAACTTTATCCCCATCTTTGACCTCAATAACAGGTTTAATCTCCTCACCTGTATATGTTTGGTCTGCTATTTTTGTTATGTTGTCATTTGTAAGTATTTTCTTTCCTATTACAAATTCAACTGCGTCACTTTCAAGTCCTGTATACTTATCTGTTTCTTCAACCGTTGCTTTTACATAATATGTTCCCGCATCTGTCGGAACAATGTCGTTATATTCCCCGTCTGCCGCAGTTGAATATGTATATTTAGGTGTTCCGTATTTTACCGACGCTGTCGGTGCATTTGGTGTGTCACCGTATGTCCATCCGACTATTTCAAGCGGTTTGGTAAATTCATTTGTATCAACTGTGTCATCAATACCTGTTGCAGAATACACTGCCGTTACTATAGCAGAATCTGCCTCATTTGTAACTGTTTATGCACCGTTTACGGTATAACCGTTTTCTGCAATTCCTTTTACAGTATAATTTGTTTTCGGTGTAATTGTTATTGTTGCCGTATAAACGGTATCATATCCGAATTTGTCTTCAACTTCCGGTGACCAAACTACCGTTGCTGTATATTCGTCTGTTTCTATTTCTGTCTGCGGTACTTCATTTTTAACAGGTGCAGTTAGTTGTGTTATTGCTGTATTTATTGTTTTCGGCAATATTGTAAATTCAACTGCATTACTTTCAAGTCCCGAATAGTCTGCTGTTTCTTCAACCGTTGCTTTTACATAATGTGTACCTGCATTTGTCGGGACTTTTTCGGTATACGTTCCGTCTGCCGTATTTGAATATGTATATTTTATTGTTCCGTATTTTGCCACTGCTGTCGGTGTATTTGCTGTTTCACCGTATGTCCAACCTGTTATTGCAAGCGGTTGTGTAAATTCATTTGTTTCAAAAGTCGATATTTTTTTCCAAACTGCATATAGCGTTGTATTGGAACTTATTGTAATACTGCCACCCGAACTGTATTCTGATGATGTTGCGTCTTTATTTGTCGACCAACCAAGAAAATCATATCCTGTTCTTGTCGGTACACTGTCACTTATTGTAAAAGTTGCACTGTTGCCCGCAACTATTTCGGCACTGCTACCGTCCGGTGCATTTGTACCGTTGTTTGCGTCATAACCGAGATAAACAGGAAATGTTGTTACTCCGCTTGATGTTTGAGTAAGCTTTATTTTATTATCTTCAAGTTTCAATGCGTAAGAGCTGTTGCTAAGTCTAATCTTTGCCATATCATTGTATGTAAGCACAACACCGTCTGCCGCATCAGCAATAACTCTGCCTTCTGATTCGCCCTCTACCGTAAGTATTAACGGATTTTTTATTGAAGAAGTTATTTCAATATATTTAGTAGCAGAGGTATTTGACATCAAATAAATATCATTTCCTACATTAATATTTGCATTACCGCCTATTTGCAATGTAGCCTCTCCTGTTGTTTTACAACTATGAAAAATTGCAGAACCACTTGGTGAATCGCCTACCGCAGTGTTACCCTTTATCACACCGCCGTTTATTATCGTTGTACCGAATGATGTATTATATATTGCGCCACCGGAATTTGACGAATTATTTTGTATAAGACCGTCATTTATAATAAGAGTAGCATCTCTTACATAAAACGCTCCTCCACCATATCCGGCATTTGAAAGTGTCGTCTTATTATTTTCAATAATACCGCCGTTCATTTCAAAGCTACCGCCATCTAAATATATAGCACCACCGTAATTTCTGCTTTCGCAACCCGAAATTGTGCCGCCCTTCATTTTAAAATTACCGCCGGCCATATAAACTGCAGGTCCATAACCGCTGGTTCTTTTATGATTTGTAATCTTTGCCCCATCATTCATTATAACAGTACCGTCGGCCATATTGATCGCAGCTGCCGTCCAACTGTCAGAAATTATCACGTCGTTACCGTCTATTGTAACATTGTTAAGTGTAAGACTACCGCTTTCAACTTTTATCAAATTTCCCGATGGACTCATTCTGTTAAGCGTTCCGCCGCCCGTGAATGTAACATTGCCTTTGATAGTAATTGCCGCCGTGATACCGACATTACCGTTTATTGTCACGGTTCCGCCTGATATTGTAACACCGCCTACCGTATCACCGTCATTCCATGTTGTGTCTGCGGAAATTGTTTCCGTAATTACATCGGCATATACCAAAACGGTACTTGCAGGCAACACAGAGAACATCATTGCCAACGCCAGTATGATTGATAATAATTTTTTAGATTTCATGATTTTTCCCTCCTGAAATTATATTATTCCCACAAAAATATTTTCTAAAGAATTTATTATATTTATGTATCTATTCATACTTAAATTATACACCGTACACTGATGTACGATGCAATAATTTTTGAGTATTTTTCTTCCTTTTCGACATTACATTTTTGTTACAGAGCATTGCTGTTTGAACCTGTCAACAAACCACGAAATCACATTTTACAATGTGATTTTTGAGTATTTTCAGAGTAGGCAAACCGATAAATTTCAAAAAAACAGTTGCAAAATTGAAAAAAACGTGTATAATATAAATGAGTGTATCTTCAGGGCAGGGTGTGATTCCCTACCGGTGGTTAAAGTCCACGACCCTACTCAGTACAGTAGGCTGATTTGGTGAAATTCCAAAACCGACGGTTAAAGTCCGGACGGAAGAAGATGTTTTTTTGTGTATGGTTTGCCCTGTAGCTATGCTATGGGGCTTTTTTATTTCCCATTCATAGCGTCAAGACAAAATTTATGCGAAGAACTTTTCCTAAAGATACAAAATAAATTTTTAGGAGGCTTTTTAATTATGGAAGCAATCAACAATGTTCAAAACAAAACAAGGTTTACACCGAAATTTATCGCAAGTGTAGGAATACTGTCGGGTATATCTATTGTACTTATGCAGATTTTAGAATTTCCTATCCCGTTTATGCCGCCGTTTCTAAAGTTTGATTTTTCAACTTTACCTGCTTTGATAGGCGGATTTGCATACGGTCCTGTTACCGGTATTGCGATAGCATTCATCAAAGCGGCTCTACACCTGCTAAGAACAGACACAGGCGGTGTCGGTGAACTTGCCGACTTCCTTGCAAGCGGTTCACTTGTACTTGTTTCATCACTTATTTACAAGCGTATCAAAACAAGAAAAGGTGCGGTTTTAGGTCTTGTTCTCGGTGCAATAGCAATGGCAATCGTAGGCGGACTTGCAAACTACTTTATCTTGATACCGTTCTATACAAACGTTATGCCTATGGAGCAAATTATATCGCTTTGCGGCAAGGCTAATCCTCTTATAACAAACACTTTGGGATATGTTTTATACGGAGCAATTCCGTTTAATTTAATAAAAGCACTGTTGTTATCAATCATAACATTCGTACTATACAAACAAATTTCAAAGATTTTACATTAATTTGATATAGTAATAATTGCATTTTAGAAAAATATAGTGTATAATGAATTCTGTAATTTTTATTTTAAGGAGAAGTTTTATGGATTCTATTGTACAATCTATTGTCACAGCACTTTCAGGAAAAATATCAAAGGAATTAATTGTTTTTCTTGTATCAATGGTACCGTTGTTGGAGCTTAGAGGAAGTATTCTTGCGGCAGGACTTATGAAAATGAGTTTCTTCCCATCATACATTGCCGCAGTACTGGGTAATATGCTTCCGATACCGTTCATATTGCTGTTTATTGAAAAGATATTTGCGTGGATGAAAAAAAGTAAACGCCTTCACAAAATTCCCGATTGGCTTGAAAAGAAAGCACTTTCAAAATCGGCTCAAATCGAAAAATACGGCTATCTCGGCTTATTCCTTTTTGTAGCCATTCCGCTGCCGGGTACAGGTGCTTGGACAGGAAGTCTTATCGCAGTATTATTCGGTATGAAACCTAAAAAATCACTTTTGTTTATCTTTTTAGGTGTACTTACTGCAGGACTTATAATGTCGCTTTTATCATTCGGCGTTTTAAAACAACTTATTTCTTAGACATATCAAAAAATCGGACTGACAGTCCGATTTTTTTTGTTCTGTTTTTCCAAACAAAAATGCCCTCCACAACAGATAATGCTGTCGTGAAAGGCATTTATATTAACTTATAACAAGTTTAAATGTTACTTCACCCTCATAAGCAGGTGTATAGTTACTGTAACCGATTCCCTGAACGGATAATACTGAAAGCATTGACGTCAATCTGTCAGAACTCGTTGTGTAAAATTCACCGTCTTCATCGTATGAATATTGTCTTATAACGCTTAACGCCTCGTCTGCGTCTTTTGCGGAAATTACGATTGAACCGATAGGTTTATTTTCTTCGGGGGCTTCAATCGGATTGCCGTCTTTATCCAACTTATAGTATCTGCCGTATGCGATTTGGGCTCCACCCGCAAGCGAATAATCATCTTCAACACTTGATTTTACTGTTCTTGAATTATTGATATTGTCAGCAGTTCCGTCATATACGGAACGATCGTCCGACTGAACATCAATACTTGCAATCGCTATTCCGTCATCTTGTGAATAAGCTTGAATATCGTTTGAATTATCAGCAACCTCAGCAGTTGTTTTCTGCGAAACCGCACCTTCGTCCGACTTTGCAGGTTCTGCAGAAACAGACGGTACCGCATTATTTTGTACCTTTGGACTTACAGACGGAGCAGATGTGGATTTACTGTTATTTGCAACCACACTGCTTTTTACCGAATTTGTACTCGCACTTGTTTGCGGCTTTGCCTTTGCAAGCGATGATGTACTTTTCGCTGTTTTATTTTCGGGAATAGTATTTTCAACCGTTTCTTCAAATACTGTCGGTTGATTTTCTTCCGCATTGTCTTGAGCAGCCACTGTCGGTGCTGTCGTACTTACGGCAGTATTTCCGTCACTGTCAGTCACGACTGTTTCCTCTTGAATAACACCGTCATCATTTCCGTTCATCTTATCGACGAACATATTGCTGTTAGCCGTTACAACAGCTACCAACGCAAAGCAAGCCGCTGCCGCAGTATACTGTTTCCAATTACGGCGAACATTACGCATTACACGTCTTGTTATTCGTGCTTTTTTCTTTTCCTCTTCATCTATGCGGACATTTAATTTCTCCATAAAATCCACAGGAACATTTATGTCAGGGAGAGATTTAGCCGTTGAAATAATTGAACGCATAAATTCAAGTTCACTTTTGCAATTTGCACATTCCAATGCGTGTTTATCCATTTTCTGCTTTGTTTCGTCACTCAAATTTTCATAGTTGTCCAAGCATTCGTTAAATTTATCACAATTCATTTTTACTCCCCCTTTCTTTAAATTTTCATTAATTTCTTTTTACAATATATTAGACGTAAGAAATATCAAAAAAGTTCCCGTTTATTCATTAAATTTTTCTTTAATGCACTTCTCGCACGATTAATTCGCGACTTAACCGTTCCCGACGGTATTCCGAGTACCTCGGATATGTAATCGTAACTCAATCCCTCAATATCACATAGTGTTATTACAGTTCTGTATTCTTCTTTGAGTTCGCTTATCGCCTCTCGTACAGCTCTCTGACGTTCCGATATTTCCATATTTTCTTCCGGTGTAGGACTTTCGTCCCTAATATCCATATCTTTCTTTTCGTCAATCGCCTGATTAATACTTATTACACCCGAATGTTTCTGACGTTTTCTCAGAATATCGGAGCAAACATTCGTAGTTATCCTATAAAGCCACGTGGTAAAGGAAGATTGCTCCTTAAATGACTCTATACTTTTATACACCCTTACGAATACCTCCTGTGCCGCGTCATATGCATCCTCTTGATTTGAAAGCTTTCCGTAAGCGATATTTATAACTTGCTGTTGGTAATTTGAAACTAATATATTAAAAGCTTCTCGGCTACCTTTTTTACACTTTTTAATCAAATCATTTTCGGTCAAAAATCCCTCACCACCTCTCATGGTTTATTTGCCCTACGTTTGATTTTAGAAATTCTTAATTCTGTTCATATATACATCGTAATATGCCTTTACGTCAGCCATACAGTCACCGCTGAATTTATCCAAAAACGCCTTTGCGATTTCAAATGCGATTACCGCCTCAACGACAACCGAACAAGCCGGTACGGCACACACATCGGAACGTTCAACAGTTGCCTTATGCTCCGATTTATCGTCAATATTGACTGTTCTAAGCGGATTATACAAAGTAGGTATCGGTTTCATTGCCGCCTTAACAATAATCGGCTCGCCGTTTGACATACCGCCCTCAATACCGCCGGCATTGTTGGTAAGTCTGTGGAAGTCGTCCGAATATTCGATTTCATCATGTACCTTTGAACCCGGTATTTCGCTCACACCGAAGCCCATACCGATTTCAACGCCCTTGATAGCCTGTACACTCATAACACCGAAAGCAAGGTTTGCGTCAAGTTTTCTGTCGTAATGAACATAACTTCCCAATCCGGCAGGCACACCTTTTACGATAGTTTCCACTATTCCGCCTACGCTTTCACCTCTTGCCTTGATTTTGTCTATGTATTCCATAGCCTTTTGAGCGGCATTTTCATCGCCAAACCCAACAGGTGAATTTTGTACTTTTTCAAAGAAATCTGCCGCAGTAAAATCGGATGTATCTTCAACCTCGCCTATTCTCTTAACATGGCTTAAAAATTCTATTCCAAACGGTTTTAAAACCTGTCTTACGAGTGCGCCGACAGCCACTCTTGCTGCAGTTTCACGGGCACTTGCTCTTTCAAGCACGTTTCTCAAATCTCTGTGATTGTACTTCATACCTCCGGTAAGGTCAGCGTGTCCCGGTCTTGGGCATTCGACAGACTTTTCATTATTCGCCGTTTCAGTACCCATTATACTTTCCCAATTCGCCCAATCTCTGTTTTCGATTTTAATTGCGATAGGACTTCCGAGAGTCACTCCGCCTCTCACACCCGAAAGAATTTCGGCAGTATCTTTTTCAATCTTCATTCTTCCGCCTCTGCCATAGCCCTGCTGACGCTTTGCAAGCTGTTCGTTTATCTCATCAAGGCTTATCTCAACACCTGACGGCATACCTTCGATTATAACTGTAAGACA
>UMKT01013781.1_pt1 | contig 20913 bp, 18 predicted proteins | sample 1966401 | NCBI WGS metagenome assembly UMKT01 (sample SAMEA4836185, study PRJEB28245) | human gut metagenome | biome: gut microbiome; material: fecal sample | place: Denmark | collected 2008
GGGGATTTTTACATGTAAAAAATGTTTGTCAGTTTTAGGTGAAAATCAAGTGTTTTTTGGTAGTCAGAAGGTGTTCAGCCATCGATCACATTGGCAAAACGCTGTTCAATTTCATTGGTCAGCTCGGAAATATATTTATCGTTGTGGACAGGGTCTGTAATACGTTTATCATAAGGAACGAAACCACCGGCCATATTTTCGTGTCCGCCGCCGCTTCCGATGCCCTCAAGTGCCTGATTGGCAACCTTTCCGGCGTTAATTGTTCCGACGCTTCGCACAGATATTTTTATTCCGTCATCTTTTACAGAGTAAACGACTGTGTTGTCAGTTGTGTCGAGCATCATAATAAAATCAGATATTGCAGCAATAAGCGGTTCTGGACTGTTATATCCGGTATTGGCATATGATGTTTTTCCATATGTTTTTATGCTGTTAATTGCTGAGGAATATGCAAGCAGGTCTGTCTTACGCAGAGTGTTGTTATCAAGTTCGGCAATCTTTTTGCGGTCGGCAAGATTGAATAATTTATAAAACATATCAAGGTCAAGATTGGACATACCACGGCTCAATCCGGCAGTATCAATACGTATTCCGTATAAAAGTGCTGTTGCAATATTGTCGGGTATCTGCAGACCTTCATCAAAAATATATTGTGCTATCATTGAAGCACATGCACCAACTTCAGGTCTTATATCAGAAAAAGTATATTGTGATTTGCCAAATATAGGATGATGGTCAATGCAGACCACCTCATTTCCGGGCATGTCGATTATATTGGCATTGCCTTTCTGCGAATCAACAAGAATTATTTCTGCATCCTGTGACATATCAGTCATATCAGAATATTCAATGATTTTAATACCAAGCTTTTTAACCATTGCATTTGAACTTCCGTGTTCAACTTTTCCTTTGTAAATAATAGTAGATTCAAGACCTCTGCTGTGCAGAAGATACTGAAGACCGTAAGCACTTGCTATTGCATCGGGGTCAGGAAAATTGTGTGTTTGTATAAAAACATGCTTGTGTGTGAAACTGTCTATCATTTTTGTTAAATCAATCATCAGTGTTCTCCAATTCTGCGTTTAATTATATGCAAATTAAACTTTTGCCGCTTGTGTAAAAATTACATTTGAATAGAACTGTTTCAACAGTCCATAATTAAAAGTTATATTTTATTTTAATATAAGCGGTCATTCATTGCAATATGTCTTAATGTGAATAGTATATCCATACGTGAATAAAAATAAATTTTAAAAGCACAATATTATGGAGTGATAATATTTTTAATTTATAAAAACGGGGGCAGTATATGGAAGAAAAGGAAAAAGATAAGAAAATTCAGGACTTTGGACAGGTAGTGCTTGAGAATAATAAAAAACATGGTAAAATACATTTAATGACGATTATCGGTGAAATAGAAGGACACGATGTTCTTCCGGCATCAAGTAAATCAACAAAGTATGAGCATATTCTGCCACAGCTTGCATCAATTGAAGATAATGAAGAGATAGATGGTGTATTATTTCTTATGAATACAGTTGGTGGTGATGTAAGTGCAGGGCTGGCTCTTGCAGAGATGATTGCTTCAATGTCAAAGCCGACAGTTTCGCTTGTGCTTGGTGATTCACACAGCATAGGAGTACCGCTTGCAGTGAGTACAGATTATAGTTTTATTGCACCGACGGCAACTATGATTATTCATCCTGTAAGAATGAATGGAACGATTATAGGTGCACCACAGACATTTGATTATTTTAAAATGATACAGGACAGAATTGTCAGGTTTATATCATCACATTCAAAGGTTTCGGAAGATGAACTGGAGAAAATGATGATGAACACCGGAATTCTGACAAAAGACTTAGGAACAATTCTTGTCGGACAGGAAGCTGTAGATAAAGGACTTGTAAATGGCGTCGGAGGAATAAAGGAAGCATTTGCGAAGATGCAGGAACTTATGAATGAAAAAGGGAAAGAACATGACTGAAAATATTGCGGATAAGGAAATGTCCGAATGTAAATTATGTCCAAGAAATTGTAAAAAAAACAGAAAAAATAAAGAAAAAGGCTACTGCCTTATGACGGATGAACTCTGTGTTGCAAGAGCGGCCCTGCATATGTGGGAAGAGCCATGTATTTCAGGAGAGGAAGGCTCAGGAGCTGTGTTTTTTTCAGGATGTACTTTAAGATGTGTATTTTGTCAGAACAGAAATATAGCTGCGGCACAAACAGGGAAGATTATCAGCATTGACAGGCTTGCTGATATTTTTCTGGAATTGCAGGAAAAAGGTGCCAATAATATTAATCTTGTAACGCCGACACATTTTGTGGTGCAGATTGCACAGGCTATAAAAAAAGCAAGAAGGAACGGACTGATAATTCCAATTGTATACAATACAGGCAGTTATGAAAACATAGAAACTTTAAAGCTTCTTGATGGTCTTATTGACATATATCTTCCGGATATGAAATATATGGACAGTTCACTGTCACTTAAATATTCCAATGCAAAAGATTATTTTGATGTTGCATCCAAAGCTCTTGATGAGATGTTTAAACAGGTTGGAAAACCAGTTTTTGATAAACGTGGAATTATGAAAAGAGGAATGATAGTAAGACATCTTATACTGCCGGGGATGACATATGATTCAAAAAATGTTATAAAGTATTTATATGAAACTTTTAAAGATGATATTTATATAAGTATTATGAACCAGTACACACCGCTGAAACAGGTTGAAAAGTACCCTGAGATAAACCGGAAAGTGACAGATAAAGAATATGATGAAGTTGTTGATTATGCCATTGAACTCGGAGTTGTAAACGGTTTTATCCAGGAGGGAGAGACTGCATCGGAAAGCTTTATCCCTGAATTTGACTGTGAGGGAGTTTGACTATATAATGAAAAAAGAAGTACATGGGCAGGATAATAAAATAAAACAAAATAGGGCACATATCTGGCAGATAGCCTTTTTTTCGCTTAATAATACATCGACTAATTTATTTCTGGCAATGATGGGATATGTATCATATTATGCCAATGGCATTGCGGGAATAGGTGTAGTTGTAATATCATTTATTCTTACCGGAATGAGGGTGTTTGACGGAATTACAGACCCTGTTATAGGATATATTCTTGATAAGACAAATGGCAGATTTGGAAAATTCAGACCATTTATAGTTCTTGGATATATTCTTATGGCAGCAAGTTCACTGGTGCTTTTTTTTACAACACACCTTGTGCCTCGTATTATACGTGCACCGTATTTTATAATAATTTATGCTGTGTATATAATAGGATATACTTTTCAGACAACAGTTGTAAAATCAGGTCAGTCAGTTATAACGAACGATGTAAACCAGAGACCGCTTATAACATTTTTTGATTCAACATTTATAATGTTCGCACATGGTCTTACAGCATTTTATGTTTCGGTATATCTTATACATAAATATAAAAATTTTAATTCCAGTGAGCTTTTTGCTGAATTTGTAATAACTGTTGTTATTTTATCGGCAATATGTACGGTTCTGGCTGTAATAGGAATATGGCAGAAAGATAGAAAAGAATTTTTTAATCTTGAAAATAATAATTCGGGTGATAAGCCCCAGAATATTAAATTCCGCGATTATGTTTCGATTTTAAAGCATAATAAACCTATAAGAATGCTTATAATTGCGGCTGCGTCAGATAAGTTCGCTGCTATGGTTTACGGCAATTCTACAGTTATTGTCATGCTATATGGCATACTTATGAAAAATTATCCTCTTGCTGGAATTATTGGCATAATAGTTGGAATACCTAATCTTGGAATTATTTATATAGGAATTAAATATGCACAGAAATATGGACAGAAAAAAGCAATGACAGGAGCGACATGGTTTGCAATTATATTTCAGTCTGTATTGATGATTATGATGATTTTTTGCGACCTTACAAAAGTATCAGTTACGAATATTAATCTTATAACGATAGTATTTTTGACAGTATTTGCACTGCTCAATGGTGTAAAATCAATAACAAACAATATGGTTGTGCCTATGATAGCTGACTGTACTGATTATGAATATACAATAAGCGGACATTTTGTTCCGGGAATCATGGGAGCTTTATTTTCATTTATTGACAAATCATTTTCGGCACTGGGAACATTTTTTGTGGGAATATCACTTTCACTTATAGGTTATTCAAAAGTGTTTCCTCAGGTTGGCGACGAACTTACGCAGCCATTAAAATGGATGACAATTTTCTTTTATTGTATAATACCTATTATTGGCTGGCTTATAACTTTATTTGCAATGAGATATTATAAGCTCGACAAAGCTGCGATGAAAAATTTATACAGTCTGAAGGGTGGAAAAGAATGATAAATATAAAAAAAGGCAATCCGGCACATCGTGGAGCACAAAAAACCGGAAGTATGTCATATAATTTTGCATTTGCAGGTGTTTCTGATAATATAACACTGCTGATATTTGACGGAAGAAAAAATCTGAAATGCAGAGTAGAGTTAGATGAAACATACAAGACAGGCGATGTGTTTTCATGTAATATTTCCGGTGAAAATCTTGATAAAGCAATGTACTGTTATGAGTCAGATGGAAAAATGATACCGGATTTGTATGCAAAGACAGTTACATGCTGCAGTGAATTTAATAAAATACAGGATAATGCCAGATATCTGAGCAGAATTGTGCTTGATGAATTTGACTGGGAAGGTGATATGCCTCTTCAGACTCCATATGAAGACAGTATTTTTTACAAAATTCATGTCCGTGGATATACTAAAAGCAGAACATCAATGGTAAAACATAAAGGGACTTTTGACGGTATTATCCAGAAAGCAGATTATCTTAAAGAACTTGGAATTACGGCGGTTGAACTTATGCCGGCTTATGAATATGATGAAGCCGGACGCTTTCCGGATTATGATGAAAATGAAAAACCATCAGGAATGTATAAAATGGCAGAGCAGGGACGTCCGCTTAATTACTGGGGATATTGCAATGCACTCCATTTTGCACCGAAAGCTTCTTTTACTTCGTGTGCATCATACAAAAATGATTATACATATGAGTTTAAAAATATGGTAAAGCAGCTTCATAAAAAAGGAATAGAAGTTATTATGGAGATGTATTTTAGCGATGAGACACCTGAACTTATCACAGATTGTATACGTTATTGGGTGATGGAATATCATATTGACGGAGTGCATCTGTATGGTCCGCCATGTGCATTAAATGTCTGTGCCACAGACCCTGTTCTTTCATATACCAAAATAATTACAGTGTTCTGGGATGGCAAGAGAGGACATGTGCGTCATATGGCAGATTATAATGACGGGTATCTTGGAATTATAAGACGTTTTCTGAAAGGTGACGATAACCAGCTTGAAGATTTTATAAATACACAGAGAAATAATCCACAGAATGCGGCGGTAATTAATTATATTACTAATCATAATGGATTTACATTAAACGACTGTGTGAGTTATGACAGGAAACATAATGAAGCAAATCATGAAAATAACCGTGATGGCGAGAGCTTCAATTACAGCTGGAACTGCGGATTTGAGGGCCGCACGAAAAAGAAAAAAGTTCTGGCTCTCAGGGAAAAGCAGATGAAAAATGCACTTATGATGCTTATGTTTTCAGCGGGAACACCACTTATTTTCGGTGGTGATGAATTCCTTAACAGCCAGCTTGGAAATAATAATCCATATTGCCTTGATAATGAAATTTCATGGGTAAACTGGAATGATAATGAAGTATCAAAAAGAATGACGGAATTTGTAAAGAAACTTATTTCATTCAGGAAAAAATATAATATCCTTCATATGAAAGACAAGCTGCTTGCCTCTGATTCACTTTCATGCGGTTACCCTGATATTTCTTATCATGGAAGCGGTGCATGGTATCAGGTTACAGAAAATTATAACAGGCATATTGGAATAATGTATTGTACAAAATATTCCGATTGTAAGACAAATGCAGGAAAAGATGATGAATTTGAGCTTATATATATTGCATACAACATGCATTGGGAAGCACATGAACTTGCACTTCCCAAAATTTCTGAATCATCATCATGGAATGTGAAAATATGTTCGGCGGATGATGAAAGTGTAAGCGTTACAGACAACAGAACACTTCATATCGCACCGAGGACATCAGCTGTATTAACAGCAACTATAAAAAATATTAAAAATATAAAAAGGGGTCATCGTGAATATAAATAATCCGGAAGAATTAAAAAAATATTTTGAGGAATTTAAAGAACTTGTAAAAAATGAAGAAGCAGATAAAGCAATGCATATGCTTGAAGAACTTCTTAAATCAATAGAAGAACAGGTGAAAGTAAGACGAGCAGGTTCTATAGATGCAAGAGGAAATATAAGCATCAGCGAACCACAGGATAATTGTGAACATATATATATGAGCCTTAATCATGTTATGGAATATTATATATATGCATTTTATTTCAAACCTGATTGCGATGTGGTACTAAGTGAACTTCCATATGGTGAATATTACAGGTCCTATGGCGATTTGTGTGTGAAAAGCGGGCGTTATAAAGCAGGTATTGAAGCATACAGCAACGCAATATGCTGGAATCCCGTAGATTTGGATGCAATTCTTGGACTTGCGGAATGTTACAAGTATCTTAATATGTTAAAAAGATATATGATAGCAACAAAAGAGGCGTACAGGCTTTGCTGCACAAGAGCAACAATGGCCAGATATTACAGAAATATGGGATTTTATTATCTTTCTGCATACAAGCCGGAAGTGGCAAGAGCCTGTTATATATATAGCAATATTTATTATAAAACAGATAATGCAGATGCAGAACTTTCTTATATTGAGCAGGCTTTAAATCAGGAGACGCCTAAGCTTTCCGTTAAAGAAATGCAGAAAATGTTTGATGATGAAGGAATTGAGCCGGGACCATCATCAGATACTATAGGTGTAATATATCGTGTCGGACAGATAATGATGGAAAGTCAGGATTATCGACTTGCAAAAGATTGTTTTTCGATAGTTTATGATATAACACAGGAAGAACAGCTTGAAAAGCTTCTGGAGGAACTTGAAAATGTTTGATTCAATAATATTTGACCTTGACGGAACATTGTGGGATTCAACAGTGCCAATCTGTGAGTCGTGGAATGTTGTATTAGAAAGACACGCTGAAATAAAAAGACCACCGGTTACAATAAATGAACTCGGTGAATGTATGGGACTTCCAATGTATGATATTGCGGCTAAACTATTTCCTTTGGAATCAAAAGAAGTACAGACTGCGATTATGGACGAATTGTGTGCGTATGAAAATGAATATCTTTCAGAACATGGTGCAAGGCTTTTTGACGGACTTGAAAATGTATTATCATTATTATCAAAAAGATACAGGCTGTTTATAGTGAGCAACTGTCAGGACGGCTATATAGAAGCTTTTTTAAAGGCTCATAGGCTTGCAAAGTATTTTGATGATACTGAGTGCTGGGGAAGGACGAGAACATGCAAGGGCGAGAGTAATAAGATTCTTATAAAAAGAAATAATCTTTGTAACCCTGTGTATGCCGGAGATACATCAGGTGATGCCGAATCGGCGGATTATGCGGGGATTCCGTTTATTTATGCAGCTTATGGTTTTGGAAATGTAAGCAGTGATAAATATATTGCAAAAATAGATGATATAAAAAATCTTCCGGAACTCATGGAAGAATTGTAAAAAAACTCATGGAAGAATAGTAAAAAACATTGACATGAAAATTTTTTAGTGTTACAATCAATCACAAGTTAAGTAAATAGAAAAAGTCGTTGAACAAAATAGTACATTTGGCACGTACATCACAGAGAGTCAGAGCAGGTGTGAACTGATATGGAAGGCTTTATGGAATGGGTTTGGGAGATGCGTAGGTGAATATATAAGTAGCTTACGACGTGGCCTCACGTTACAGGGGAAAGATATTATATACCGGCAGGTATTAAGTATCGGAATGAGACAAGATTTGTTTTTGTAAACGGTGGCATATCCAGTTTGGATATGTCTTTTTTTTATACAGACATCAGAGCGGATGTCAATGTATAGACTACATTTTCAATCTTGTGAATAAGGGTGGCACCACGTTAATTCGTCCCTGGCAGCTTTTATGGCTGTCAGGGATTTTTTATATGCAAAGGAGTTGGATTATGAAAAAAGTTTTAAGAGCATACAAAAAGACAGTCAGTATAGTAAATGAAACTGCTATCTGGATGTATGAAAATCTCGGAAGTGATAGAATTGGTTTCCTTATGGAAAGTAATGAAAAAGAAAGTGGAAAATATACATTTATGGGTGTTGATCCGCAAGCACTTGTTCAGTCAGAAAAAGATGGTCTTGTGATAACTGAAAACAATGGAAATGTAACAAAACTAAAAGGAAACCCACTTGTTTTATTAAAAGAATATTTCAGCTCTTTTGAAGTACATTCAGATGAAACACAGGATGAATTTAATGGTGGACTTGTTGGAAGTCTGGGATATGATTTTATAAGATATACAGAAAATCTTCCGGATGATAATGAAGATGAGATTGGAATTGAGACAATCCAGCTTATGCTTGCTATTAAATTCATTGCCATAGACCATATGGCAGAGACGGTTACGGCGGTCGTTCTTGACGAAGATAACGAAGAGGGAAAGAAAAGAGCACTTGCTGAGGCAGAAAAGCTTATTGATGAAGCGAGAACTCCTGGAAATGAAAATAAAAAGAGCTGTGAAATAAAAAATCATCACGATGGAGTGATAATAAAAAAGTCGGATACGCTTGAACAGTATTCTGAAAAAGTAAATAAAATAAAAGAATATATTAAGGAAGGTCATATTTTCCAGACAGTATTGTCACAAAGATGGACAATACAGACTAAACAGACAGGATTTGATTTGTATAAACAATTAAGAGTTCTTAATCCGTCACCGTATCTTTATTATTATAATTTCGGAAAATTTGAGATAATCGGAAGTTCACCGGAAATGATTGTAAAACAGACAGGTAACAATGTTTATACATGTCCTATTGCAGGAACGAGAAAAAGAGGAAAAACTAAAGAAGAGGATGAAGCATTGGAGCGAGAACTTCTTTCTGATGAAAAGGAAAAGGCAGAACATGTAATGCTTGTTGACCTTGCAAGAAACGATTGCGGAAGGGTATCGCAGATTGGCAGTGTCAAAGTTACAGAATTTATGAGAGTTCAGAGGTATTCACATGTAATGCATATTGTTTCACTTGTTGAGGGAAAAAGACACGGTTCATGTCATCCGCTTGATATGGTTTCCTCATTTTTACCGGCAGGAACATTAAGCGGTGCACCGAAAATCCGTGCAATGGAAATTATAGATGAATTAGAGACAGTAAGAAGAGGTCTTTATGGCGGTGCAACAGGATATCTTGCATTTGACGGAAATATGAATTTCTGTATAACAATCAGAACAATGATTAAAAAAGGCGATAAGGTATATCTTCAGGCAGGAGCCGGAATAGTTGCCGATTCGGTACCGGAAAACGAATATCAGGAATGCTGCAACAAAGTAATGGCACTTGCAAAAACGCTCGTTGAGGAGGAAAATTTATGATTTTGCTGATTGATAACTATGATTCATTTACATACAATCTTTATCAGTATATAGGTACATTTAATGATGATATAAAAGTTGTAAGGAATGATAAAATTACAATAGAAGAAATTGAAAAAATGAATCCGGAAAGAATCGTCATCTCTCCAGGACCTAAGAGCCCAAAAGAAGCCGGAATATGTCTTGATGTAATAAAAAAATTCGCACCGGCGATTCCGATTCTTGGCATATGTCTCGGTCATCAGTGCATAGGTGAGGCGTTTGGAGCAACAATCGACCATGCAAAAAAGATATTTCACGGCAAGCAGTCGCTTGTCACACATACGGGAACAAGCGTGTTTACAGGAATTGATTCGCCTGTAAAGGTGGCAAGATATCATTCACTTGCAATAATACCGGAGACAGTTCCTGACTGCCTTTCGGTTATCGCAAAGACAGATGACGATGAGATAATGGCTGTGAGACATAAAGAGTATAAAACAGTAGGTCTTCAGTTCCATCCTGAATCAATATATACAGAGCATGGCAAACGAATTATAGAAAACTTTGTAAATGACAGAATTTAAGCGGGAGGAAATAAAATGATTCTTGATGATATAGTAGCTGCAAAAAAGAAAAGACTTGTCCGGCATAAAGAAAATGTAAGTGAACAGGATATGAAAAATCTTGCATTAAATGAAAAACGCGTCCCGATAAGTTTTTATAATGCTTTAAGAAAGCAGGGGCTTTCAATTATAGGCGAATTTAAAAAGGCATCTCCAAGCCACGGGAAAATGAATAATAAAATTGAACTTACGGACAGAATAGACCAATATAATAATGCGGTTGATGCGATATCATGTCTTACTGAAGAAGATTATTTTCTCGGAAATACTGATTATCTTAAACAGATAAGAAAGATTACGAATCTTCCTATTATACGAAAAGATTTTATAATTGATGAATATCAGGTGTATGAGGCAAAAGTGATAGGGGCAGATGCAATACTTCTTATTGCTGCAATACTAGACGATGAAAAGTTCAAAGAATTATATGACCTGGCATACAGCCTTTCACTTGACGTTCTGTGCGAAGTTCATAACGAAGAGGAAATGCAAAGAATGATTAATCTCGGAGTTAAAATAATAGGAATTAACAACCGCAATCTGAAGACATTTGAAGTATCTTTGAATACAACAAAAAAACTCGCTTCATTAGCACCTGAAGGAACGGTTCTTGTATCCGAGAGCGGCGTTTTAAATGATGATGACATAAAAGTTTTGAAGGCAAGCGGTGCCGATGCACTTCTTATAGGAACAGCATTTATGGAAAACGAAAATCCAAAAGGACTTGCGTTGGAATGGAAGGCGATTTATGACGGAAATTAAAATATGCGGAATAAAATATGATGAGGATATTGGGATAATCAATGAATTAAAACCTGATTATGCCGGAATGGTGCTTTTCTTTGAAAAGAGCAAAAGAAATATTGCAATAGACAGGGCAGCAGAAATGATAAAAAAGCTTGATAAAAATATTCAAAAAACTGCTGTTGTTGTTTCACCCGACATAAATCAGATTAAAGCAATAACGGATGTGGGATTTGATTACATACAGATACACAAAGATATGCCTGATGATATTCTTGAAAAAATAACAATTCCGGTAATAAGGGCTGTCAATATGCCTGATGAAATTAACGGTGCAGAAACAGAAAGTAATTTTAATGATGAAATTGAAAAACTGATTAAAAATGACAAAATATATGGCATTCTTTTTGATGCCGGGGTGCCGGGAAGCGGAAAAACTTTCCGATGGCACCGCATAAATGGCATAAAAGAAAAAATAAAATACAGCGGAAAAAAATTTTTTCTTGCAGGCGGGCTTAATCCCGATAATGTAAAAGAGGCGGTATTACAGGTTAATCCTGATGTTGTCGATGTAAGCTCGGGTGTCGAAAAAGATACAGGTGCAGGAAAAGACAGAGAAAAAACAGAAAAATTCATAAAAAATATAAGGAAAGAGCAGGAGAAAAATTATGGATAAAAAAGATAACAGATATTATGGAGAATTTGGTGGACAGTATGTTTCTGAATCACTTATGAATACGCTTGATGAGCTTGAAAAAGCATTTGATGAGGCGATTAAGGACCCTGAATTTATAAAACAGTATAATTATTATCTCAAAGAGTATGTTGGAAGAGAAACACCTCTTTATTATGCAGAGCGTCTCAGCGAAAAATATGGCCCGAAAATTTATTTGAAGAGAGAAGACTTAAATCATACGGGAGCTCATAAAATTAATAATGTAATAGGACAGATTCTTCTTGCAAAAAGAATGGGAAAAACAAAGGTTATAGCCGAGACAGGTGCAGGACAGCACGGTGTTGCAACGGCTACAGGTGCAGCACTTTTTAATATGGAATGTACAGTTTTTATGGGGGCTGAAGATATTGAGAGACAGAAGTTAAATGTATTCAGAATGGAAATGCTCGGTGCAAAAGTACATCCTGTCACAAGTGGAAGTTCAACATTAAAGGATGCCACTAATGAGGCGATAAGAACATGGGCAGAAAGAGCAGAAGATACATTTTATATAATCGGTTCTGCCGTAGGTCCTCATCCATATCCTAAGATGGTAAAAGAATTCCAGCGTGTTATTTCAAAGGAAGCAAGAAAGCAGATTCTTGAAAAAGAAGGAAGACTTCCGGATGTTGTAATGGCATGTGTCGGCGGCGGTTCAAATTCTATTGGAATGTTTGCTGATTTTATAGATGATAAAGATGTGAAGCTTGTCGGAGTTGAGGCTGGCGGACTTGGAATTGAGACAGGGAAACATGCAAGTGCAATGGCACTTGGAGAAGTAGGAATTCTTCATGGAATGAAGACATATCTTTTACAGGATAAAGACGGTAATATTGAACTTGCACATTCAATTTCAGCAGGTCTTGATTATCCCGGTGTCGGACCGGAACATGCTTATCTTCGTGACAGCGGACGTGCACAGTATGTTTCTGTTACAGATGATGAGGCAATGCAGGCACTTCTTGAACTTTGTAAGCTTGAAGGAATAATTCCGGCTATTGAGAGTTCACATGCACTCGCGTATGCTATTAAAGCAGCAAAGACAATGGACAACGATAAAATAATTGTTGTATGCCTTTCAGGCCGCGGCGATAAAGATGTCAATACAGTACAAAGATACCTTAACGGAGAGGAGACAAACAAATAATGAACAGAATAGAATCAAGAATGAATTATTTAAAAGAAAATAATAAAAAGGCATTTATCACATATACGACAGCCGGATTTCCGGATATGAAAAAAACTAAAGAAATTATACTTGCACAGGAAGAAGCTGGAATTGATGTAATAGAGCTTGGAATTCCTTTTTCAGATCCTGTAGCTGACGGACCTGTAATTCAGGATGCTTCTGTAAAGGCAATTAATGCCGGTGCAAATCTTGAAAAAGTATTTGTTCTAATGAAAGAATTAAGAGATGAAAAATGTGAAGTTCCAATTCTTTTTATGATGTATTATAATACAGCATATCATTACGGACTTGATGCTTTTATTAAGAAATGTGCCGAGTGCGGAGTTGACGGCCTTATCATTCCTGACCTGCCTTATGAGGAGCAGGATGAAATTCTTGCAATTATAGATAAAACTGAAAATGCACCTGTATTTATTGAGCTTGTTTCACCTGTTTCAAGAGGCAGAATTGCTAAAATTGTAAAACGCTCAAGAGGTTTTGTTTACTGTGTATCACAGATGGGTGTAACCGGTGGTGATGCACATGATTTTCATAAAAATCTTCATGATTATCTTGCAGAAGTTAAAAGACAGAGTGATGTTCCTGTAATGATGGGATTCGGAATAAAGACAGCAGCAGATGTAAAACCATTTGAAGATGTTATAGATGGTGCAATTGTCGGAAGCCGTTTCATTAAATTGCTTGAGGAGAGTAATTTCTCAACTGAAGCAGTAAAAGATTATATTAAAAAATTTAAGGAAGAGATGTAATAATGGTGACATTGCTTGCTAAAAATGCTGTCCAGATAAAATGTGGTTTTGAAAATGCTATTATGACGGGAAATTATGAATGTGCATATGCACTGGGGGTGCTTTGTGCAATAAGCGGTCAGCAGCAGTATGAAAATTACGGAAATATAATAGAATTAAAGAAAAAAGTTTTCGACAATATGGGACAGTTTTCATCCGATGATAAAAAAATAAAAAGAATGGTTGAAATGCTTGAAGGCTATGAACCATCTGAACAAATGGACAATCAGATGGAAGAATTATACAGCTGCGGATTTAAAGACAAAAATGTATAAAAATTAACAAAAAAAATTATAGATGTTGACTTTAAAAGTTTAATAGAGTATATTTTGTTCATGTATTAAAAAAATATTAATTTAGAAAGTATAAGGTGAATGTTAATCTATGATAGCAATGGTAGAAGTGGCAGACATCAATAATGCTTATGGTAATCCGGTAGCAGAATTGGTACAGACTGCCTGCAGGTTTGACAGCCATATTACAGTTTCAAATGATGGCAAGTATATTAATGCTAAGAGTCTTATGGGTATGATGGCGTTTGGTTTAAAGAAGGGCATGCAGGTGGAAATTTCAGCTGACGGTGCAGATGAGACACAGGCAGTTGAAACTATAAAAAATTTTTTAGCATGTAAATAATGCTGGATGAGGAGGTAATCATAATGGGTAGAAAAGCATCTTACAGAAGGAATAATGTAAAGGAAGCAGTTAATGATGAGACTGCTGTGAAGAATGTTGAAACAGTAAAAGAAAAAGTTGAAGCTGTAAAAGATAAGGCGGAAGCTGTTGTTGAGGCTGTAAAAGCTGAAGCAGTAAAGGCAGAAGCTGCTGTTACAGCAAAAGCAGAGACAGTAAAGTCTGCTGAAAAGAAAGAAACAGTAGAAGCAACAACTGAAAAAGAAGCTGAACAGCCAAAGCCAAGAAGAGGCAGACCTAAAAAATCAGAGACTGCTGCAAAAGAGACAGCAGCAAAGGCAAAAACTCCGGTCAAGAAACCAGCTGGCAGATCTAAAAAGAGCACTGAAGCAAAGAAAGAATTTATTATTCAGTTTGAGGGTAAATCAGTTAATCAGGCAGCAATTATTAAGCGTGTAGAAGCTGATTTAAAGGCACAGAACGTAATAGCAAAAGATATTAAGCTGTATGTTAAGCCTGAAGATAATAAATGCTATTATGTAGCTGATGAAAAAATAACAGGTGATGTTGAACTTTTTTAATAATTAAATAAATATTACATAAAAGGCGGGAGACGTATTGATGTATATTTTATTTATATGCATCAGTCGTATATCCCGTTTTTTTATGCTTTTCAAATATGTTTTTTTAATATGTTAAAAATTTTCTTTTGAAAATTAATTAATAAAAGTGTATAATATATTACGAGGTATGAAATGCACGGGGATTGATTTGTTTACTTGTCAGAAACGGAGGAATAAAAATGTTTGAAGTAAATGATAAGGTTGTGTATGGAATAGTTGGTGTTTGTGAAGTTGAAGACATTGCAGCACCTCCTATAAAGGGAATTGAAGGAGATTATTATTTTTTACAGCCGGTATATGATGATAAAGGAATAATTTATTCTCCTGTAAATAGTACAAAAGTACAGATAAGAAGTATTATTTCAAAAAATGAATGTGAGAAAATTATTGAGAAGGCAAAAAACTGTGTGAAAGATGAATTACTTAATGAGAAACTTTCTCCGGCAAAGTACGATGAAATTGTAAAATCACAGGATATAGAGCAGCTTATGCATCTTGTAAGACATTTATATAATATTAAAAATGAGCGTGCAAAAGATTTAAGAAAAATGAAATCGGCAGACAGCAGGACTTTATCGCTTGCAAGAAAATTATTATATGGAGAGATTGCGGCAGCATCAGGAAAGGAACTGACAGAAGTTACACATGAGATGGATGCATATTTAGGCATATAGAATTAATGAATATTATTTTTTATATTACATATATTTGCAATAAGATATTCTTGTGGTGAGCATATGTTTTCCAATTTTGAATTTGCAAAAAAAAGAATTATTGTCAGACTGATTATATTATTTTTTTTAATTATGGCTATTGTTGCATTTATTATTATTGGATTTTTAACGAAAACGGATGATGTCAATGAATTAAAAAAAACGGATGCTTCAGGCGGCAATGATTATATGTATGACAGAATAGTTGCTATTACATTTGATGACGGACCGTGCAGCAGGACAACAAACAGACTGTTAGATGGGCTTAAAGAGAGAAATGTAAAAGCAACTTTTTTTCTTGTGGGCGAGAATGCAGAATCAAATGAGAATGTTGTAAAGCGGATGTATGAGGAAGGGCATCTGATTGGAAATCATACATACTCGCATATAAAACTCGATGAATGTAATGTTTCAAGTGCAGTTGGTGAAATAAATAAAACAAATGAAATTATAAAAAGTATAACAGGTGAAGATGTGAAATATATTAGACCGCCATATGGTGCATATAGTGACAAACTTCTTTCACATGTTAATATGACTCCTGTGTTGTGGAGTATAGACCCTGATGACTGGGCAACGACAGATACTGCATATGTTGTAAAAAGTGTTGTGTATAAAGTTAAAAATGGTGATATTATTCTTTTACACGACATATATGATTCATCTGTGGAGGCGGCACTTGAAATAATAGACCGGTTATCATCGAAAGGATTTGTATTTGTGACAGTTGACCAGCTTATGCTGGATTAGTATTGTAACTTTTTTTGAAAAACAGTTGCTTTTTTTATTTGGTTAGATTATTATTAATTTAATAATGAAAAAAATAAATGCAGTGAAAAAGAGGAGTAAGTCATTACCGCCAGAAGAGAGAGTTGTCCACAGGCTGGAAGGCAGCTTTGGAAATGTGTGGCTGAATGTAGCTTTGGAGCAGTATAGCTGAACTTAGAGTAAGCTATAACGGAGTTATTCACGTTAAAGAATATTAATAAGGATTGTACGATTTCCGTTTGATAATCAAAGCGGATTACGGCAATTGAACAAAGGTGGTACCGCGATTATTCGCCCTTTGCAAGGCATAAGCCCTGCAAAGGGCTTTTTGTGCATATGCCGCAATAATATGTTTATGCGGACAATGAGAAAAAGGAGAATTTTATGAGCAAGGAATTAGAAAAGAATTATAATCCGTCTGAGATTGAGGACAGATTATATCAGAAGTGGCTTGATAAGAAGTATTTTCATGCAGAAGTAGACAGAAGCAAGAAACCATTTACTATCGTTATGCCACCACCAAATATTACAGGTAAACTTCATATGGGACATGCACTTGATAACACAATGCAGGATATTCTTATCAGATTTAAGAGAATGCAGGGCTATGAAGCACTCTGGGTGCCAGGAACTGACCACGCAAGCATTTCAACAGAGGTAAAAGTTACAAATGCACTCAAAGAAGAAGGCATTGATAAGCATGAACTCGGAAGAGAAGGTTTCTTAAAGAGAACATGGGAATGGAAGAAAGAGTATGGCGGAACAATTACAAGCCAGCTTAGAAAAATCGGTTCTTCATGTGACTGGGACAGAGAGAGATTTACAATGGACGAGGGCTGTTCAAAGGCTGTCCAGACTGTATTTATCAATCTTTATAATAAGGGACTTATCTACAAAGGTTCAAGAATCGTAAACTGGTGTCCTGTATGTAATACATCTATTTCTGATGCGGAAGTTGAACATGAGGAGCAGGCTGGACATTTCTGGCATATTAATTATCCGGTTGTCGGCGAGGATGGAAGATTTGTTGAAATTGCAACAACAAGACCTGAGACACTTCTTGGTGACTCTGCACTTGCTGTAAATCCTAAAGATGACAGATATAAGGATTTAATTGGAAAACAGGTACAGTTACCTCTCACAGACAGAACTATTCCTGTTATTGCAGATGAATATGTTGATATGGAATTTGGTACAGGCGTTGTTAAGATTACTCCTGCACACGACCCTAACGATTTTGAAGTGGGAAAGAGACATAATCTTCCTGAAATTAATATTTTAAATGATGATGCTACAATTAATAATCTCGGTGGAAAATATGCCGGAATGGACAGATACGAAGCAAGAAAGGCTATGGTCGCAGATCTTGATGCACTTGGACTTCTTGTAAAAGTAGAAGACCACGTTCACAATGTTGGTACACATGACAGATGTAAGACAACAGTTGAACCTATGATTAAACAGCAGTGGTTTGTAAAGATGGATGAACTTATCAAACCGGCAGTTGAAGGTGTAAAAAATGGCGATATTGAGCTTATGCCGGCATCTATGGATAAGACATATTTTAACTGGACAGACAATATCCGTGACTGGTGTATTTCAAGACAGTTATGGTGGGGACACAGAATTCCTGCATATTATTGTAAGGACTGCGGTGAGATGACAGTATCAGCTGAGAAAGTATGTACATGTCCTAAGTGTGGAAGCACTAATGTTGAACAGGATCCCGATACACTTGATACATGGTTTTCATCAGCACTCTGGCCATTCTCAACACTTGGCTGGCCTGAAAAGACAGAAGAACTTGATTATTTCTATCCTACAGATGTACTTGTAACAGGTTATGATATTATTTTCTTCTGGGTAATCAGAATGATTTTCTCAGGATATGAGCATATGGGCAAGAAGCCTTTCGGCAAAGTATTATTCCATGGTCTTGTAAGAGATTCACAGGGACGCAAGATGAGTAAGTCATTAGGCAATGGTATTGATCCACTTGAAGTTATCGAAAAGTATGGTGCAGATGCATTAAGATATACACTTATAACAGGTAATGCACCGGGTAACGATATGCGTTTTTATTGGGAAAGAGTTGAGGCAAGCCGTAACTTTGCCAATAAAGTATGGAATGCTTCTAGATTCATTATGATGAATGACCCTGATAATAAGATTAAGACAACAGATGAACAGCCGGATAATCTTACTGCAGCCGATAAGTGGATTTTATCAAAGATGAATCATCTTATTGCAGAAGTTACTGAAAATATGGAAAAATATGAGCTTGGTATTGCTGTTGCAAAACTTAACGATTTCATATGGGAGGAATTCTGCGACTGGTATATTGAGATGGTTAAGCCTCGTCTTTACAATGATGAAGATACAACAAAAAATGCAGCAATATGGACATTAAAGACTGTACTTATTGATGCTTTAAAGCTTCTTCATCCTTATATGCCATTCATTACAGAAGAGATTTTCTGCAATATCCAGGATGATGAGGAATCAATCATGATTTCAAGCTGGCCTGTATATGATGAAAAGTTCAATTTCCCTGATGAGGAAGTTGCAATACAGACAATAAAGGAAGCGGTAAGAAATATCCGTAATGTTCGTGCACAGATGAATGTTGCACCTAGCAGAAAAGCTAAGGTTTATGTTGTGTCAGAAGATGCTTTAATAAGAGATATATTTGAAAACGGCAGAGTGTTCTTTGCAACACTTGCATATGCAAGTGAAGTTGCAGTACAGAGCGATAAATCAGGTATACCTGATGATGCTGTGTCAGCAGTAATTCCGGGAGCTGTTCTTTATATTCCGTTTGCAGAACTTGTTGATATTGACAAAGAAATCGAGCGTTTAAAGAAAGAAGAAGGCAGATTAAACGGAGAAATCAAGCGTTGCGAAGGCATGCTTGGCAATGAAAAGTTTATATCAAAAGCACCACAGGCAAAGATTGATGAAGAAAAGGCAAAGCTTGAGAAGTATCAGCAGATGCTTGCACAGGTAAGAGAACGTTTACAGGCACTTACAAAGTAATATATGTAAAACGGCAATTTCACAAAGTTTGTCTTGCACATGATAATGTGCGGAAATGGAGGTTATTATGTCAGATATGCGAAGGATGCATTCAATACCTAATGGTCGTTATTCAATGGAGATGAGAAGCGGAAAGCTTCTTGATGTTGATGAAGGATTTACACAGCTTCTCGGTTATACTGATGAAGATATAAAAAATGGACTTATATTCAAACAGCTTATGCCTGATGTAGAATATAATGAAATAATTGCAGATTTGCGTGCCAAGTTTATAGAGAGCCGTTTTGCATGTTATCAGCATGAAATGGTGGCAAAAGACGGAAAGGTTCTTGAGGTCGTTTCTTTTGTAAATATTCAGAATAAACTTTTGGAAGGACATCGTGTATTAGAGGTCGGAATGGCTGATATTACAGGATATGCAAAGCCTGTTAAATAGGTTTTTGAGGGACAATAATGGAAATACAGTATTCAGAAAAAGCAAAGTTTTTCAAGCCGAATATTTTTAATATTTTAAATGAGCGTAAAGCAAAGATAGCACAGAAGGGAGTTAAGGTGTACGATTTATTTGTCGGGACACCTGACTTTCCACCGGCAGAGCATGTTATGAAAGTAGTGCAGGAAGCTGCTTTGAATCCTGAAAATTATAAGTATTCGCTTACTGATACACAGGAGTTAAAAGATGCAGTTAAAAACTGGTATGACCGTCGTTATGACGTCACTCTTAATGATGATGAGATTATGTCAATAAACGGTTCGCAGGAAGGATTTGCACATGTTGCTATGACAGTATGTAATCCGGGGGATCTCGTTTTAGTACCTAATCCGGGATATCCGATTTTTGAGGTCGGACCGTATCTTAACGATGCTTCAATTGATTATTACGAGCTTGACCCGGATAATCATTATATGCCTATGCTTGATAAAATAAGCGAGGAAAAGGCACAGCGTGCAAAGATGATTGTCGTGTCATATCCGCTTAATCCTACATGTACATGTGCTGATAAAGCATTTTATGAAAAACTTGTAGAATTTGCAAAAAAATATAATATTCTTGTTGTGCATGATAATGCATATTCCGAGATTGAATATGATGGAAGAAGAGGATTTTCGTTCCTTTCAATTCCGGGAGCAAAAGATGTGGGAATTGAATTTAATTCACTTTCAAAGACATACAATCTTACAGGATTAAGAATTTCTTTTGCATTGGGAAATGCAGATGTTATAAAACATTTTAAGACAATACGTTCACAGTTTGATTATGGTACAAGTTATATAGTACAGAAAGCTGCAGTGGCTGCATTAAACGGTCCACAGGATGGAGTTGTAAAGCAGCAGGCACAGTATCAGTCAAGAAGAGACGCACTCTGTGACGGACTTAATGCAATTGGCTGGAAAGTTCCATATTCAGAAGGAACAATGTTTGTGTGGGCTCCGGTTCCAAAGCAGTTTAAGAATTCTGATGAATTCTGTATACAGATGCT
>UMKT01020032.1_pt1 | contig 19744 bp, 23 predicted proteins | sample 1966401 | NCBI WGS metagenome assembly UMKT01 (sample SAMEA4836185, study PRJEB28245) | human gut metagenome | biome: gut microbiome; material: fecal sample | place: Denmark | collected 2008
ACACTAAAGATAATAAAAAATGAAAGTATAGGAAGTAAGGCATTTGATTCAAAAGGTTATCGTGATGACACAAGTAATGGAGCTGGAGGAACATACTGTGCAGGATCATCAAATGGCTGTAATGCGTGGGCTAAGAATGATAATTTTATAAATGGAAGTTTAACAGGGACAGTATTAAAAGATGCCGAGTTAAACATCTATTTAAATAATGATTACTATAATAGTTTAACAGAGAAAGCAAGAACTCAAATAACAACAGGAAGCTTTAAAACAGGAGCAGTAACATATAATGATACAAATTTAGGAAATACAGTAACAATAGAAAACAATACAACATGGAATGGTAATATCGCATTAGCAACAGCAAGTGAATACGTAAGAACAAGTAATAATAGTGCATGTACAAGCGTTAATGCATATTGGAATACATCATCTTGTTATAGTAATGGGAGTACCCATAATTGGTTAACAAAAATAATGAATTCATCAACATATAGTTGGTTGCTTTCGCCGGGTGGTGGCAGCTCGGGCACTGTGTTCATTGTCGATCCCGGCGGTAACCTCTACATCCGCACCGCTTACTTTGCTGCGCCCGGTGTGGCGCCCGTTCTCTATCTAAAATCTGATATCCAATTATCAGGAGAGGGAACACAATCTAATCCCTATATAATTAAATAATCAACAAAAAAAGCTAAATAACATTAGCTTTTTTTCGTCTTAAACTTCGTCTTTTCTTTTGAACCATTTGTGGATTAATAACCAATTGCAATGAAATAATTACATATTCAATTCCTAAAATTATAATGTGTTCAGAAATCTTTTCGAACGGATTATATATAAGAAGAATAGCTAAAGATATTTCAATAATCGCATGAATTAATTCTACGATATATCTTTTACCATTATGAATATTATAAAACGCTTCGCCTAATTCATCAATACCGCGAATGAGGCCAAATAATCCCCAAACAATCGCAATAAAATTAATTGAATTTTCTTGCTTGATAATTATTATCGCACCAACAATAAGCATTACTATGCCAGATGCTAACCTTTTAGTTTCGGATTTTTTAACTTCTTCCATTTGAACAGCGTCTTTAATAAACCCTAAAGAAATTATGATAGTTAGACCACCAATCAAATAAGGCATAATATGAGCAATTTTCTCGTGAAAAATAATTAATAAAGTTCCGATAATTAATAAGGAAATATATGATCCAAAGTATTCTTTTCTTAAAGTCTTATCTTTTTTCTTAACTATTTAACATCACACTTCCACAAGCTGTGTTTGTTACAGTATGCGTAAACTGTACTACCAGGGTAATATTTAAAAATAGCTTTTGGCTCATCACCAGGGTTTAAATATTTACGGCAAACAGAATCTTCACTTATCAATTCAATCCATTCAATATAATGATCGTTTTCCATTGGATGAATAGTTTCACCAACTGTAACTATAATTTCATCATTTACTATTTCATAAATAGGCACATGCTTTTCTAAAGCTGCGTCAGTTGTATTGGCTTCTAATACCTCCATAACCTTGCCACAACATGAAATGTCATGTTTCTTTTCTCCAATTATTTCAATAATATTGCCACATATTGGGCAAATATAAAATTTTTCATTCATTAAAATCACCTCTATATTATTATACTTCAAATAAAGCCCATTGTATATAGCTTAATAGTAATAATTATCAATAAGTTTTTACTGAGAAAGTATGATATAATAAATATAAGGTGATATAATGGGAAAATTAAACGAGGATTTTTTATATCAAGTTTATGCAATAGTCGAAGAAATACCAGAAGGCAAAGTTGCAACTTATGGGCAAATAGCTAAATTATCCGGATATGATAAAAATTCAAGATTAGTTGGCAAAGCTTTATCCCATGCCGAAATCTACGGAAATTATCCTTGCCATCGTGTTGTTAACCATCAGGGACGTTTAACTCCCGGTTGGAAAGAACAACGAGAACTCCTGCAACATGAAGGTATTACATTTAAAGAAAATGGCTGTGTAGATTTAAAAAAACACCAGTGGAAAAATTAAGGAGAAAAATTATGAATGAATATTTAAACCTGACTCTAGAAAACCTTGAAGATGAACACATTTGCTGTGCCATATCAGATAAAAAACACCAAGATGGCGTTAAAAACAAAAAAGAATGGTTAAAAGACCGAATTAAAGAAGGTCACGTCTTTAGAAAATTAAATGCTCAAGGCAAAGTATTTATTGAATACTCTCCATTAGAAACAGCATGGACACCAATCTCTGGTGATAACTTTATGTATATTTATTGCCTTTGGGTAGCTGGCTCTTTTAAAGGCAAAGGCTATGGCAAAGAATTGATTGAATACGCTATAGAAGATGCTAAAAAACAAAATAAAAGTGGTATTTGTACCATTTCCTCTAAAAAGAAAAAGCCATATTTATCTGATAAAAAGTTTTTTGAAAAGTACGGCTTTAAAGTGGTGGATACCATAGGTGATTATGAATTATTGGCCCTTACTTTTAATGATAAAACGCCAAGATTTAATGATAATGCCAAAAAAATGAGCATTGATAGTTCAGATTTAACTATTTACTATAGTCCAGAATGTCCATTTACTTCAAATTGTATCAAAGAAATTGAAGAGTATCGCCAAGAAAATGATATTGATATCAATATCATTAAAATAGACTCTCTAGAAAAAGCCAAAAATGTTCCATGTATATTTAATAACTGGGCGACATTTCAAAAAGGTAAATATGTTTCTCAATGTTTATTAAATAAAAACATGGTGGCTAAACTATTTAAGGATTAAAATGGAATTTATTAAGACAAAAACTATTTTATCTAAAGTAAAATATGGTAATGAATGGTATGGAATTGATTATAATATGAACCTTTATAGGGGGTGTTCCCACGGGTGTATTTATTGTGATAGCCGAAGTTCCTGTTATCACATTGATGACTTTGATATTGTAAGAAGTAAAGAAAACGTTTTAAATATTTTAAAGCAAGAACTTATTAAAAAGAAAACTAAAGGCGTTATTGGAATCGGTTCAATGTCTGACACCTATAATCCAATGGAAAGAAAATACGAAATAACAAAAGGTGCGTTAGAACTTATTTCTAAATATAATTACGGTGTTGCTATTGATACCAAAAGCGATTTAATTTTAAGAGATCTTGATATTTTAAAAGAAATAAATAGTAAAAATAACGTTATTGTCAAATTTACTATTACCACCCCAAATGATGAATTATCAAAAATCATTGAACCCAACGTATGTAAAACATCAAAAAGACTAAACGCTATTAAAACCCTAAGTGATAATGGAATTTTTACAGGAATAATGATGAATCCAACCTTGCCATTTATCACTGACAATGAAGATGATATTAAGAAATTAGTAAAATTAGCTTATGAACATGGAGCTAAATTTATTCATACTTATATGAGTGTAACCTTAAGAGATAACCAAAGAGATTACTACTTTCAAAAATTAGATAAACATTTTCCTAATTTAAAAGAAAAGTATATTAAGGTTTATGGAGAAAAATATAATTGTTTAGTTCCAAATTATCAAAAACTATATAAAACATTTCAAAATGAATGTGAAAAATATGGTTTACTTTATAAGATGCCCGATATTATAAAGGCATATAAAAAAGAAATAAAAACAAATGAACAAATAACTTTATTTGATTAAAAGGAGGTTATAAAATGAACGAATTAACTAAACTACCTAACATCGGGAAAACATTAGCTGAACAATTAATTGCTGTCGGTATTGACACTAAAGAAAAATTAGAAGAAATCGGTAGTCGTGATGCTTGGCTTAAAATTAAAGAAATAGATCCTTCAGCTTGCTATAATAGGCTGTGTGCTTTAGAAGGAGCTATTCAAGGTATTAGATGGCACGATTTATCACAAAATGATAAAAACAAACTAAAAGAATTTTATAACGAACACCATTAAGGTGTTTTTTTCATAAAAATATTGACAAAACAAAAACAACTGTATATACTGTATATATACAGGAGGCGAAATATGCATATAATAATTAGTAATAGTAGTGATAAACCAATATATCTTCAACTAAAGGACCAAATAAAAAGCCTAATTATTTCTGAGGAATTAAAACCAGGCGAAATGCTTCCATCAATGAGAGTCCTTGCTAAAGACCTAAAAATTAGTGTTATTACCACAAAACGAGCCTATGAAGAATTAGAACATGATGGTTTTATTGAAACAAGACCATCACAAGGTTGTTTTGTCGCCAATAAAAATAAAGAAATAATTAGAGAAGAACAACTAGAAGTAGTCGAAAATATCATTGATAATGCTATAAAAATAGCCAAAATGAGCCATATTACAAAAAAAGAAATAAAGGATATGGTTGAAATTTTATATGAGGAGGATAAATAATATGGAAAACGTTTTAGAAATAGAGAATTTAAGTAGAACTTATCCAGGTTTTAATTTAAATAATATTAATTTAAAAATTCCGAAAGGAACAGTGATGGGCTTAATCGGTGAAAACGGTGCTGGAAAATCAACGACCATTAAACTAATTTTAAATGAACTTAATCGTGAAAGCGGAAATATTAAAGTCTTTGGGTTAGATAATATCAAAGATGAACAAAAAATAAAGTCAGACATTGGTGTAGTTTTAGCTGATAGTTTTCTTTCAGAGTATTTTAATGCTAAAGACATTAGTAAAACCATGAAACACTTTTATAATAACTGGGATGAAAAATTATACTTTAATTATTTAAAAGAATTTAACCTTCCTGATAATAAACAAATAAAAGATTTTTCAACCGGAATGAAAATGAAACTTCAAATTATTACCGCATTATCTCATCATCCAAAATTTCTTATTTTAGATGAACCAACTAGTGGACTAGATCCCATCGCTAGAAATGAAATTCTAGATATATTCCGCAATTTCATTGAAGATGATGAACATTCCATCTTTATTTCATCACACATCACCTCCGATTTAGAACATATTGCTGACTATATTACCTTTATTAGTGAAGGAGAAATAGTTTTTACAAATACATGTGATGAACTGCTAGAATCATATGGTATTGCCAAATGTACTAAAGAAGAATTTGAAAGTATCGAAAAAAGCGATTATATCAGATATCGAGAGAACAAGTACGATTATGAATTGTTAATACAAGATAAGGCAAAATTTATTAAGAAGTATGGACTAGAAGTTATAGATAAACCAAGTTTAGAAGACATAATGGTAATTTATATCAAAGGAGTGAAAAATAATGAAAAATAATGCATTAAAAGGATTACTTTTAAAGGATATTTTAAACCTAAATCATTACAAAGCTACATTCATCGTCTTTTTCCTTTTTATTTGTATTTTCGGTTCGATGGGGACTAACTTTCAATTCTACGGTGCTATGATGATTATCTTTATGATTGGAATGGTTTCCTTATCTGCTTTTAGTTATGATGAAGTTGCTAAATCAGACGCTTTTCTTTTAACCTTACCAATAACAAAAAAGGACATCGTTAAAGAACGATATCTTCTAGTCATTGGTTCAATGGTTATTGCTGTAATTTTAGCTTTACTCATGACTATTGCCATTAATCTTATTCACGAACATGAAATTAGTGATTTTAGTTCAACATTATTAATTATTATGAGTACTACATTGGGCTTAGCTTTAGTTCAGGCCATTCAAATACCGAGTATTTACAAATGGGGCTTCGAACGAGGCCGTATCCAAATGTTTATTATTGTTTTTGTTATTGCAGTAGTTGTTGGTATTGCCGGCTACTTTATCAGCCAATTTAATATCACAATTAATTTAGATGAAATAGGCAATTTTATAGCTACCTTTGGATCATTAGCTTGTTTGATTGTTATTACGATTATGTATTATATATCATACAAAGTTTCCTTAAAAATATACAAACGCAAAGAATTATAGAAATATAATTCTTTTGTTTTAATCTAATCCTTTTTCTGATATAATATTTATATAAGGGAGGGATAACAATGAATGTATTTAAAACTATTTTATCATGGATATTATCGATAGTTTTAGGAGTATCATTATTCACTGTTTTCATGATTGGTAATATTAGTTCATTTTTTACTGAAGATAGTATGCAAAAGACAGTGGAGAATATCGATGTTTCCCACGAAATAAGTAAAATAAAAAATAGTTCAGCTACATCTGGCAATAAAGCCGAAATTGCTGATATTATTGATATGGCTTATAACGAAGCTGAAAGTCATGGCATTTCAACTAAATTAGTTGACGAGATTTTCAATTCAACCGAAGTAAAACAATTCTTAGGTAAAGCTGTTGGCAGTACCACTGATGCTATCATTAATGGTACAGATACTAAGCCGGTTACCAGTGAAGAATTTAATAAATTATTAGACGACAACATGGACAAGTGGATCAAAAAAAGTGGAGTTGAAATTAGTGATTCTAAAAAAGAAGTTTTAGTTATCCGTATGAAAAGTGCAAGTGCAGGGGTCATTGATAATCTGCCAAGCGCTAATACCTTAACTAAAAAAGTTAATCAAAACACTGTAGATCAAATCCAATTTCTATTTAGTGCAAAAGTAAAAACTGCGTTAATTATTATTAGTGTAGCTTGTCTGTTGTTACTAATCGCACTTAAACGTAAAAATAATAAATGGCTATTATATGGCGGAATACCACCATTAATCGCCGGACTATTTACAATTGGCATTAGTTTTATCATTGTTGATGTTTTAACCGCTGCTTTAAATGAATACAATTTATCATTTATGGTAAGTGCCTTTAGTAATGCTTTATCGCATAACATAATGGTTACAGGCCTAGTATCAATTATTATATCAATATTATTCTTTATTACATATGGTTTATTAGGCAAAAAGAAAAGCAAAAATTAATTTGCTTTTTTCTTTGATATTCTATTTTTAATAAATGCAATTAAGATTGGTAAAACAGATAGTAAGATAATACCAAGTACTACTAGAGTAAAGTGATCAGCAATAACCGGAATATTACCAAAGAAATATCCTAAACATAAGAATAAAGTAACCCAAGTAATTCCACCTAAAGCATTAAAACTAATAAACTTTTTATAATCTAGTCTACCCATTCCGACAACAAACGGAACAATCGTTCTAACAATTGGCATAAATCTTGCTAAGAATACTGCCCAGCTTCCATATTTAGCAATTAAAGCATCAGCCTTATCTAAATTTTCTTGCTTAACAAGCGTAAATTTCTTATTATTCAGCATTTTCCGACCGAAATGTTTTCCGATTTCATAATTTATTGTATCACCAATAATCGCTGCAACAATTATTAAAACGAGTAAAAACCAAAAATTAAGTTGTCCTAAAGCTGAAAATGTTCCAGCTGCAAATATTAGTGAATCACCAGGTAAAAATGGCATAAACACTAAACCAGTTTCAATAAAGATAATTAAAAATAAAATCGCATATATAAAATTTCCATAATCATTGATGAACTGACCAATGTATTCATCACAGTGTAATATAAATTCTATAAGTGGCATATTTACCTCCTTTAAATAATAGCTATTTAATTATAACATATATGTAAAAAAAAATCACCCGATTTGACCTATATTTAAGATAACGTTATAATTACTTGTAAAGAGAGGGATATTATGAATAAAAAAACTGCAATTTTATTACTGCCAAGTTCTTTGCTATTATTTGTTTTAGGCTTTTTAATTACATTTGCTACAAATAGTGCAATGCAAAGCCTTTATTACGTTATTGTTTTTACTTTCTTAATTACAGGAGTTATTCAAACCTTTAGTTTCTTTTGGAATAAAGAGTATGAACAAAAAACGTTTTTGAATTTAATAATTGGTGTTACTAGTATTTGGTTTGCTTTATTTACACTAGAATACTACGCAATGTTTATTGTTTTGCTACCAGCTTTAATATCTATCTACTCGGTAGTTATGGGGATTGGTCTATTAATGAAATACTATAACGAAATAAGATCGAAATGGTTTGTTGGCGGTGCTATCTTTTCATTCTTATTTGCCATAATCTTGCTATTTAAACCAATTTTATTAGCTACTATCTATATAAAATTATCAGGGCTGTATCTTATTGCTTTATCACTTTATTTTTTAGTAAATGCTGTTTTAAGATTAATTGAAAAGGAATAGAGAAATCTATTGCTTTTTTATTAGAACATGCTTATAATATACAATTAAAGGAATTGATATTATGGCAATCAATGATTTAAACTTAACAAGATACGAAATAATAGATTTAGAACGAGAATTACTAAAGTCTTATTATGATGTTGCTAATTTAGTTTCCAGAGGGAAAAAAGATAGTTCAGAATATAAAAAGGCAGTTGATAAACTACAAACTCTTTATAATGATGAACAATTGTATTTTTTAACTTTAGCTAACGGAGACATAGACTTTATAAAACAACTATGTGATGAATTCGACGGCATAAATGAAACTGAAAAAAACTCAAAACTTAGTAGTGGTGACAACATCGCTATTTATGATCGTGTATATAACCAATTATCAAGGAAGATTTGCCTTCAAAAGGTTGAAAATCAAATTAGAGATATTTTACCAAATGATAAGGAAATAGACATTTCAACTATTATTGAATATCTTTTTGATGATTCTTTATACTATGACTACTATGATATTTTATATATGGATATGGCTGCAATATATTGCACACTAGAAAAAATAGCCGGGGTTTACCAGCTTAAAGATATAACGCCTTCAGAAGAATATACAGAATTAATACATGAAATGTTTAGAATAGCCTTTTCTGAGAGTGTAGCTACTGAAGAGTTTCTCGAAAGATTAGAAAATAACGACTTCTCCTCAGTATCCGAAGATGAAATTGAAATGGATTGTGACATTATGTTAGGCGAAATATATTCGTTAAAAGATACTGTTCATAAAGCTATGTTGAACGAAGCTACTTTTTTAATTTCAACTTTCGATAATTTAGAAACTGACCTCGAAAGACAAATTGCCATTGCCCAGGTATCTAAAATTATTGCATATTTAGATTATGAAACATTAGACCATTTTAAAAATGAAACGGTAGATATAACTTCAGAATTTTACCCAGTTATTGAACATGAAATGGCAATTAGAAATAACTATGTACGTGGTAAAGGCGAATGCTTTGATGATTATGATATAATCGAAGGATCAGAAAATCGTCCAATTAAAAATCTTATTCAAGAAAGCATTAAACTGTTAAAACTTTATTACGAAGCCGCATATTATGAAATCACTGAAGAGAAAGAAAGCGATCAATATCAAAGCTTAATAGTCCAAATAGCCCTCGTCCAAACAAGAGAAAGTGCTTTACTAGAAGATATAATGAATGATGATAAACTTTATTCGATTTTTAAAAAGGTTATATCAACAGCTCAGTTTAATACTCTTTTTAGAAAAATAAATAAAGGTGACAGTAAATCAATAACTAGTGACGATAGTTACCTAGTCAGAGGAAGGCTAGAACTACTATTTGAACAATCAAATGAAGATATTCCTAGTGAAAAGATAGACCTTAGTGATCAAAATATTAATCATTATTTAGAAAATGGTTTTGATTTAGATCAACCTGAGGAACGTTCAATCTTCTATAGACAGGCAATAAATATTATTACTACCAAAAGCGTTGATAAACTTATTGCTGAAAGTCCAAACAGAGTTCCATATACTTTCTTAAAATATGAAGATTTTTATACAAACCCCAGTATGGACCAAATTGTCTTAGATACTTGTTTTGATTCATCAAAAATGACCGATATTGATGAAGAATATTTAAAAATCATGGCCGAAGTTGAAGGCATAAATTATAATTTCTTAAAAAACACTTTAGTTAGCCACATTAATGACAACGTGAGTTTTCAAGACGATTTGGTAGAAAATGAAGGAATATCAAGTGATTTAGAATACCTTGTATATCTTGAGACTAAAAGAAATGCCCTTATGGAATCATTTCCTAATAAAACACCGGATAGTCAAAAACAATATAAATCAGATAACTAAGTACGATAATAACGTACTTTTTTATTCTTCGATATCTATTTCGTCATTTTCCGCTTGACAAATACATAGAATAGAACTATAATTTAATTGTACTATTACAACTAGTACAGCAAGGAGGAAACAATATGATTGAAATTAAGGGTTTAACTAAAGCGTATGACAGTAAACCAGTATTAAAAAATCTTGATTGTAAAATCGAAGATAACTGTATTTATGGCTTAGTTGGCGCTAACGGAGCTGGTAAGTCAACATTATTAAGACTTATCACTGGAATTTTTGCCCCAGATGGCGGAACAATTACAATTGATGGAACATCTGTAATTGACAATGAAGCCCTAAAACAAAAAATGGTTTTTATTCCAGATGATTTATTTTTCTATCAAAGCTATACTTTGTTAGACACCGCTAAATACTATGAAGCCATGTATCCAAAATTTGATATGGAATATTTCAAACATTTAGCTGAAATTTTAAAGCTCGATATTAAAAGAAAAATAAATACATTATCTAAAGGAATGAAAAGGCAGTGTGCCTTAATATGTGCATTATCAACCAATGCCGATTATATCTTCTTTGATGAAACATTTGATGGAATTGATCCAGTTATAAGAAATGTAATGAAAAAAATAATTGCCAAACAAATGGAAGAAAAGGGCACAACTATTATTATGACAAGTCATAACTTAAGAGAGTTAGAAGACATTTGTGATAATTTAGGCCTATTATATCAAGGTGGAATTTTGTTTGAAAGTGATATTGATACTTTAAAAACAGAAATGTTTAAAGTTCAAATTTCATTAAAAAAAGACTTTGATAAAAACACATTCAATAATTTAGAAGTTTTAAACTTTAAGAAAAATGGTAGTGTCGCTACTGTTATTATTAAAGGTGAAAGGGAAGATTGTGAAAAGAAATTAAATGCTTTAAAGCCAATAATTCTAGACTTTCTACCATTAACCTTAGAAGAAGTCTTTATCTATGAAATGGAGGTGCTAGGATATGAATTCAATAAAATGGTTTAATTTTAATTATTTGCTTCAAAATTTAAAAAAATCCAAAGCCGTTTTAGCCATATTCCTAATTATTGTCCCTCTTTTAAGTACTTTAGTATTGATTATTTCATCACAGGGAAATAGCGATTATGTCAGTTTAGACTTCAACACCGTTTCATTGTTTGCCATAGTTGGAATGTACATTATCCCAATTATTGTCTCATTTGCATTGTTTGGATATGTCTTCAAACGTAAAAGTTCAGACTTTGTAAATTCGATGCCATTAAATCGCTCAACTATTTTTATTACTAATACAGTCGGTGGTATTTTATTACTAATTGCTATGATATTAATTAGTACTCTTCTTATATTAATTACATCATGTCTACTTCCAAACATTATAGTTTCTGGAAGAATGATGATTGATTACTTTATAATTTGGAGTATTGCATATATTTTTGTTTTCACTGCTACTAATTTAGCTGCTAGTGTTAGTGGAAATGTTATAACATCCTTAGCTGTAACTGCATTATTATTATTTTTAGTTCCATTTTTAAGTCAAAGTTTTAATGGGTTTAATAATTATACCCAAGCTGAAATAAAATGTACTGAAAAATCATGTATTCCACAAAACTTTAGCTGTTTTAATGATGATGAGTGTCTAAATGACCAAGAACAAGGAATTTATAGTAATAAAGTCGATTATGATGAAAACAATAAATATAATTTAGCTTATACATATCCGTCAAATATTTTTGCTAATTATTATAGTTTAGATATTTCGTCAAAACAAATTGCTAAAATGTTTATTGGAAGTATCATTTTCTTTACTGCTGGATTATACTTGTTTAGAAAAAAACGTATGGAAGTTACTGAAACATCATTCCATAATATTCATGCCCATAATATTATAAAGTCATTAACTATTATACCAATGCTCATCTTCGCTTGTTATAATTTTGATTCAAGAGAACTTAGTTTTAATATTTTCTTAATAGTTGTTATTTTCGTTTATTATTTAATATTTGATTTAATAACAAGAAAACAATTAACTAAATTTTCATTAACTATAGTTTACTTTGTTGTAACAACAGTCCTAGTAACTGGATATTACTATACCTTTGTTAAGAATACCATGAAACCAGGTGCGACAATAGATTCTAAAGAAATAAAAGAAATTGCTATTGTTAACCCTAATGGTTATGCTGACACATCAGATATATATATTCAAAATGATGAATTAAAAAATCTAATTGTTAAAAATATTCTTAATAATAACTTTACTAGTGCTGAAGAAATTTATCAAACTAATTTAAAAGCTAGTATCAAATTAAATAATGGTAAAGTTTATAAAGTTAGAATTGATAATATTCTTGAAAAGGATTATAAAAAAATGATGAGCATTGCTTATCAAGATGAAAAATTCATAAATGCTTTAAAAGATATTGATTACAAAAATGTTTATGCCATATCATCAAGTTATTTAATCATTAACCCTAAAGATAATGATAAAATTTTAGATATGATTAGAAGTGGTATTAAAAACACAAGTGTAAGCAATTATGAAAATTTAGATAAAGGATTTGATGTTGTTTTATATACTTACAAAGATCATAAACAAGTTAACTATGTTGTTAACTCAGCTATTAATCCTGATCTTACTAGATACATTTCTAAATATTCAAATGACAAACTAAAGAAAAATGTAATCGATAAAAATAAAAAAGCAAGTTCTATTCATGGTATGTATGCGATTACAATTGCTAATAGTGACAATGACACTATGACTGATTACGTTATTGAACGATCATATAGTGAAATTTATGAATTTATAAAAAACAACATAAATAAAAGCTGTGACGTTACTAAAGATTATGTTGGATTATCAATAAATGTTGATAATGCTGACTATGTTTTCTATACTAACAATGTTGAAGGATTTAAAAAGATTTTGGATGAACAAACCAAAAAATACGAAAACACCTTAGATTATCAAAACTATAAAAATATGTATGCAGGTGAAGAACATGAATAATGTTGTAACCTTAGATTATCAAAGTAGAGAACCAATCTTTAAACAAATTGTTAGCCAAATAGAACGTTATGTCGCTTTAGGAATTTTAAACTCTGGGGATAAACTCCCTTCAACAAGAGAAATGGCCGCAGATTTAGGAGTAAATCCCAATACTGTTCGTAAAGCTTATACTGAATTAGAGAACAATGGGGTGATTGTGACGATTTCAACCAAAGGAACTTTTATTGCTGACAATACCAAAGATGTAAAAACTGAAAAAATAACTGAAGGTATTGAAGAAATTAAAAGTAAAATTGAAGAACTCATGAAATTAGGCATTTCTAAAGAAGAAATTATAAACAAATTAAAATAGTAGAAAATTTTCTACTATTTTTTTAATGCATCAATTCTTTCTCTTTAACAACAGTAAATAAATCACCAGGTGAGCAGTTTAAATATAGGCAGAATTCCTCGATATATTTAAAAGATATCGAACTAGTTTGCCCGCGAATAATGCGATTCAAGTTTCTTGAAGTAATATTCATTTTTTGACATAGCCAATACTTAGATCTTTTATTTTCTTTTAACAATTTTTCAATATTTATTTTCACCATCTGATAACACCTTCTTTAGCTTATTGTATAATAACCTAAAAGCCTAAATAAGATACTTGCGTTACCCCCAAAATTGCTATATAATCAATGTATAATAAAATAACAATAAAAGGGAATAATAAGCCTAGCTAGTATAAGTAGGAGAGAGAGCTATGAACAAAGCAAAACAAAGAAACATCATAATTATTGGACTATCAAGTATAGTTCTTTTAATGGCAATAGGTTATGCAGCGTTTCAAACAGTACTAAATATCCAAGGAACAAGTAATATCTCAAGCACATGGGATGTCCAAATAACTGGAATAACCAAAGATAAAACTAAAGGAAATGTCACTGAAATATCAGAACCAACCTTCGACAAAGAAAGCGCAAGCTTCAAAGTGGGATTAGAATCACCAGGCAACTATATCTATTATAAAGTAGCTGTAACTAATAAAGGAAGTTTAGCTGCTATAGCTAAATTAGGAAGCTTAACCTGCGGAAAAAGTAACGCTTTACAGTGCGGAGCGTATGCCGACAGCAATGTCGCTAGTATTGAAACAAATACAGACTTAACAGAACGAAGATTAATAATTGGACCAAATGAAACCGAATATTATAATGTTTGGATCAAATACAATGATGATATAACAGTCCAACCAAATGTCACAAATATCGATATAAAATTGACTTTAACTTATGAACAAAGTGATGTAGGCATAACTCATACTACTGAAGATAAATGTTATACAGGAAAAGTTTTAGAAAATGGAACTTTAACAATAACTGACTACGATGAAAAATGTGGGACCGATGTTGTTATTCCAGAAACAATCGATGGTTATACCGTAACTGAGATTCAAGATGGAAAATGGGATGACAATCTATCTAAAATTGTGTCTCCCTTAAGCAATAAAAACATTACAAGTGCTATTTTACCGGATTCACTTATAATAGTAGGAAGATTTGCTTTTGCCAATAATAAAATAACAAATTTAAAACTAAGCGATTCTCTTCGTCAAATCAATGAAGGCGCATTTCAAGGCAATAAAATAACAAATTTAGAGTTACCAGCAACAGTAGAAAGGATTGATAACTGCGCTTTTTGGGATAATACATTAACTTCACTTAATATTCCGAATACCGTTAAATATTTAGGCGGAGGTGTTTTTTCTAAAAATAAAATAGAGGGAGAGTCAGCTTACATATATGGACGAAATTCCGATGGTAGTATCGACTATAAAGTATTAGATTCTTACGGTGGTTCAAGTGCGGTTGATTTACAACTTCCTTCAAGTGTTGAAATCATTAAAACTTATGCTTTCAGACAGGTTAATTTAACAAGTCTGGAAATTCCAAGTAACGTAAAAAAAATAGACGTGGCAGCCTTTGCCTATGCAGGGATACAGAATTTGACATTAAATGAAGGCTTGATGTCAATTGGTTATAGAGCTTTTTTGGGAAACAAACTTAATATACTTAATATTCCAAGTACTGTTACAAGTATCGGAGAAAACGCGTTTGAGTCAGGTAGTACATATAACCCAATAACATCAATAACTATTAATAAAAAAGAAGGAAGTATAACTGGAAGTCCATGGGGAGCCACTAAAGCCCAAATCAATTGGACAGGCACAAATTAAAATACCAAGATATTTGGTATTTTCTTTTTCGAAGAAGTATAAATTATATAAAACTTATGATATAATGTTTTATATAGTTATAGGAGGACAGTATGCCTAATAATGAAACATCAAAATACAAAATAATTTTTATTGATATCCAAGAAAAAACTGCTGATAATATAGCTTATTTTTCTAATGGAAGAGAGTTTATTGATTGGTTTTTTGCCAATAAAAATGAGCTTAAAAACACTGAATTAGTTTTTGAAAGCAAATTAACAAGCATTAATTGTGATGATATTCAAAACATGTATGAATTTTTAAAGTTCTATTTAAAAATAAAAAAAACATGCAATGATGGCATGAATAATTATAATAATAGTTTACTAAATGAAGATAAAAACGAAGAAATAAAAAAAGCTATTTCTGAGTTTGTTAGAATGAACGACAATGGTAAATTTTTAAGAGCCACTTTAGTTGCTTTAGGCTATCAAAGCATGGGCAATAAAGATGATAATTATCTTAACTTAGCTTTAGCCCTAGAACTTTTCCAAACATCAATTTTAATTCATGATGATATAATTGATAATGCCGTTTTAAGACGTGGAAAAGAAACCATTCCTGTATCTTATAACAAACATTTCAATAAAGAAACAGAGCAAAAAGATTTTAAGCAAAAAAGACAAAAATTTTCTGATTCCATGGCCATTTGTATTGGGGATTTAGGTTTTTATTTAGCCAATGAATTAATTGTCCAAGGTTATAAAGAAAATACCAACCTCGGTAATATTTTATCTTATTATCATCAAACCGCAATTAAAACCTGTAAAGGCGAAATGATCGATATTATTTTACCGTTTAAAGAAGAATTCTTTGATACTGACCCTAATTTAGAAGAAAAAATTATGGAAGTTTACAAATTAAAAACCGCTTGGTATTCCGTAATCGGACCATATTGTTTAGGTCTTACCTTAGGTGGTATGGAAGAAAAAAACATCAAAAAGATCGAAAGTATTTTATTGAATGTTGGTATTGCCTTCCAAATTAAAGATGATATTTTAGGAATATATGGCGACTCTAATCTGTTAGGCAAGTCAACTAACTCTGATATTGAAGAGTTCAAACAAACTATATTATATTCTTTTGCTATGCAGACAAAATACCAAGAAGAATTACTAAAATATTATGGTAAACCAAATTTAACAATCGAAAATATTGAAGAAGTAAAAACCATCTTTGAAAAATCAGGGGCTAAAAAATATGCCGAAGATACTATGAATAAACTTTTCAGCCATAGCTTGTCAGAAATAGATAAAGATGATAGCCTTAATAAAAAAGCTAAAGGCATTTTAAAAGGCTTTATTGTTTATCTTCAAAATCGTTCAAAGTAGGTGATATAAATGAAAAAAATAGTTTTAATTTTATGTGGATGTTTTCTTTTAACTGGATGCACAGATAAAGTTACAAATGTTGTGAATGCTCAAGGGGATTCAAAAACCTATCAATTTTTCATAAATGAAGATTATAGTCAAGCTGAATATACTTTAAAATTAAAAAATGAAAATCGTGATATTACGATTATTCACAGTAATAATAAAGAGTATTACCAAGTCAAAGATAAAAATGAAACATCTACAACCATTGAAAAAGATGGGAAACGTTATACATTAAATAACTCCAATAAAACTTATACTGTGGAAAACATTGTTTCAAACACCAATTATGCTTTAGGATATTTACCAACAGACATGGAGCAGCTAAAAACTCAAAAGTATAAAACGGGTAAAGAAAGAATGGGGCTTACTAAATACATTTATGAGGAGTATACATACACCGGAGGGACGACAGTTTATTACTTTAAAAATGATAAACTAAAATATATAAAAAATATAACTCCATTAACCGAGAATATGACTGAATTTGTTAGTATTTCTACTAAAGTAGATAATGATAAATTTAACATTCTAGAAGGTTACCAGGAATTAAGCTATTAATTGACAAAGAAAAATAAATATTATATTATAGTTGTAAGTTAGGAGAATGGTTATGGATAAAAAAACAATTATTAAAATTGCCATAATACTAGGAATATTTATCATCATCGGAATCATCTTATATTTTGTTTTAGATGATCATATTACTGCAGATGAGCACCGTTTTAAAACCGAGTATGAAGAATTAAATAACAAAAAAAATGATAAAGGCAAAAAATATCCAACCGTTCATCTTCCAAAAGATAATAATGTGACATATGCTAGTTTCGATGACGTTATGAATTTACTTGATGACGGAACTGGTATATTGTATTTAGGATTTCCAGAATGTCCTTGGTGTCGTAATGCTCTTCCAGTATTAATCGACGCTGCCAAAAAAAGCGAAGTAGATAATGTTTATTATTTTAATGCCGAACCAATTAGAGATACAAAAACCTTAGACGCCAAAGGTAAAGTAGTAACCACAAAAAAGGGCACAAAAGAATATTATAAACTAGTTGAAAAACTTAAAGACTATTTAGATCCATACGATGGACTTAATGATGAAAGCATTAAAAGAATTTACTTTCCAACCGTTGTCTTTGTTATGGGGGGTAAAGTAGTTGGTATTCATACCGATACAGTTGAATCACAAAGCGATCCCTATAAAGGCTTAACCAAAAAGCAAAAAGAAGAACTAAATCAAATTTATACTAATAATATTAATAAAATATATGGAACATGTAACGAAAGTTGTTAAACTGCTAATTGCAGTTTTTTATTTTCGTAAGAAAAAGCCATTATGAACAAATTTCTTTTCATCGACAACGACAAAAGCCTTTTCGTCAACCAATCTAATCAAACTCATAAGTTCCTTATAATTATCATCAGTTGTTTCCAAAATAAGCATATTTCTAATTCCCTCTTTGCCTTGAACTTTTAAAACCGATACTCCAAAGCCTTTGTCATGTAAAAAATCAGCCATTTTATCACTAGTTGTAATTATCTGCAAAGAAATTGGCGTCCTAATAAAGTAATTAGTAATATAACCGCCAATAATTGTTCCCGCCGCAAAACCTAACGAATAGAAAATAGCAATCCAAATACTTGTATTAGGGGTATTAAGTGCTTCTTGAACAACGACAAACCATACAAAAACTTCAAAAAAACCAATTATTCCAGCTAAAACATTTTTTCCTTTTACTAAAACTATAGTTCTAAAAGTTCCAAGCGAAACATCTAATATTCTAGTAAGGAATATCTTTAAACATAACCAGATCATGAAAGTTCACCTCGCTATTATTATGCGGGAAACCTTTAAAATTATTTACAAAACTAAAGATATGTGCTAATATTTTAAATAGGTGATAATATGAAAAAGTTGAAAGTATTGCTTTTAGTTTTATTGATGTTTGTTGTAATTCCAAAAGCAGAGGCTAAGGAAATTGAACATTTTGTTAGTAAAGCTGATACCGATGTCGTTATGGATGAAGTTTATAACTCATCAGTAGCAGTTGCTGGTGAGTCTGTAAGCTTTGACGGAACCATCAAAGGTTTAGCCATTGGTGCTGGTAATAAAATTTCTTTAAATGGTGAAGCTGACTATGGGATTATAGTTGGTAACTCAGTAACCACTAATGGTACTGTTAATAATGATGCTTTTATTCTTGGTAATTTAGTTACCACGAGTGATAAATCAATCTTCAAAAGGGATGCCATTATTGCAGGTTCTGATATTGAATTAAATGGTGTATTCAACCGTAATGTTAGTTTGTATGCAAAAAAAGTTACTTTAAAAAATGTTTCTATTAAAGGAAACGTTAAAATTTATGCTGAAAACATAACTGTTGAAAAGGATACCACAATTAAAGGAACACTATACTATCCAGAAGATGCAAAATATAAAGTTGACGATAAAGCGAATATAGCTAAAGTTGAAAAAACACCAGCTATTCAAACTCATGATGATCAAAATTATTTTGCTACCGTTTCTGCTAAGATTTGGTCATTCCTATGTTTAGCTTTAGTATTTGCTGCTATTTCCTTATTCTGTCCAGCGGCTTTCAGTAAAATAAATAATAAGTATGAAAAGACAACATTAGGTGAAGGCGTTGAAGTCTTTACTAAAGGCTTAGTTGTTATGATACTAGTTCCCGTAGTAGCTGTTCTTCTATGCTGCACGATGATTGGTATCCCATTAGGTATAATTCTAATTCTCCTATACGGAATTGCTATTTACTTATCTACGATCTTTGCTGCCTATTTAATTGGTTATAAGATTTGGCAGAAAGTATTTAATAAGAGCGGTCACATTTTATTCTTTGGATTAATTGGGTTATTTATCCTTCTAATCTTAGGATTAATTCCAGGTGTTAGAACTTTAGTATCAATTATAACAACACTAGTTGGTTTGGGACTAATATTTGATGTTGTAAAAAATTCAAAAGATGATAATTAACAGAGTTTAAACTCTGTTTTTTTATTGCCAATTTC
>UMKT01042871.1_pt1 | contig 17655 bp, 22 predicted proteins | sample 1966401 | NCBI WGS metagenome assembly UMKT01 (sample SAMEA4836185, study PRJEB28245) | human gut metagenome | biome: gut microbiome; material: fecal sample | place: Denmark | collected 2008
CTTCGGTCTTTCTTTTTTAGAGGATGTGCAACAGCCCCTTTTTTATTTGTTGAATATATAAGGAGAATACTATGCAAATCAAAAGAAATAATGTCCCGGCGGAATCGTCCGAAATTATCGTGGAAAAAGAAAAAGCAAAAAGCAAAAAGAAATGGTTGATATTGCTGGCCCTCTTGCTTGTGGCCTTGCTTGCTGCAGCAATTTGGTTCTTTACACGCCCCAAGATGGATGATACTACGCAATATTGGTTTGATAAGGCGGCACAAGGCGGTAGCCTTGCAGGTAAATCACCACAGGAACTGCAAGGAATGCTGGATCAGATAATGGAGGACGGCATGGTAAATGTCGCAATTAACGCGGTTGTTATTTTTGAAGATGGCACATCGGAAGGTTCTCTTGGTGTCGAAAATTCCGCAGATAACCAATATTATATGCGCGTAGAACTGACAAAGGATGATGACGGGACGCTTCTTTATAAAAGTAAGGGAATCAAGCCTGGGCAGTACATTGACAAGATTACTTTGAACACATCTCTGCCCGCTGGCGAATATGCCTGCACTGCAACCGAAATTATGACGGATCCCGATACGCTGGAGGATATTGGTAAAGTAAACGTGAAGGTGACGGTACTTGTCAAAAACTAAAAATAATAGTAAAAGAGCAATTCTTCTGCTGCTTTTGCTCCTTCTGCTTTGTGGAGCCGTTGTTCTTGGAATTCTGGCGTGGAAAAATCTTGAGCCCATTGTAGAAGCTGAGCAAAAATGGCAAGAAATTGTCCTAGCTGGTGTGTTGCAAAGCGGAAGGCAATGCGGACTCAGGAAAGGAAATGCTCATGCAGCGGCTGAATGAGATTTATTGTAAGAAGAAAAATGAAAGAATAAGCGAAAAAACAGCAGAAAGGAAAAATAGTAATGAACGAAATGATGCCATTTCACCTTTCGACATCTGAGTTTAAAGTAATGACTGTGCTGTGGGATTCGAAAGAACCGCTTACATCTGGAGAAATTGTAGAAAAAATTACAACCAGTAGGGGGAAAACATTCCAAGATAGATCAATTTATTGCATTCTGAATAGCTTGCTGGATGATGGTTTGGTGAAATGTATCGGAACTAAAAAGAAGGGAAAGTCAAATGCACGGCAGTTTCAGGCTGTATTGAGCCGTAGCGAGTGGTGTGTGCGAGGAATTAAGCGACTGTTAGACAAATCTGAAATTGATGATCTCTGCAGCAAGCTAAAAGGACGCTGACTTAGAAAATGTCGAGAGAAATCGTTTTGTAAAGTGGAAGTGCTCTGTTTTCTCAAGCGAGAGAAGACAGAGCATTTTTTTGATAATAGAGGTCTAATCTTGCAGAACCTGCAAGATTAGACCTCTATTATCAATACAGCAAAACGAAAAGGAGAATAGGAATGCGGCCGAATGAGCGTCGAAACAAAATCATAGAACGACTAAGTTTTAGGCGAGAAGATACAATGGGAAATCTTGCCGAAGAGTTTGGCGTATCATGGCACACGATCTATAGAGATGTACAACAACTGGAAGAAGAGTATCGAATCGACATTAAGCGAGGACATGGAGGCGGAATTAGCTTGCCAAAAGGCTATTATATTAGCGACCGGCATCCGACTCCCAAACAGGCCAAGGCTATAGAAAAAAATCTTCCGCGTGTATATGAAGAAGATCGTGATACATTTCAAAGTATTCTTTTGGATTTTGCTTAGAAGAATTTACAGAGTACCTTGACAACTGAATACCCAGCATAACAGGTACGTTCCTTTTCCGGCAGGCCCGGCGGGCGGTTTGGCAAAACCATAAGTTGCCAAGGAAAAGGCTATAATGATACACCTGCTGCCTCCCGCGTCAGAGGGGGTGACCGAGCCGGAATTGTAAGCAGTAAGATTCCGGCAGAGTCAGCGAACGGCCGCCGCCAGCGGCCTGCCTGTTGTGTTCCCGGTGTCAGGGGTGCGGGCGGCAAATATGACACAACAAAGCCATGAACTTTGCCGTTTAGGGCAAATCGTGGGCCGCAGGCTCTTCAAATGTCTGCGGCCCATCATTTTGCTTTAAACGGGATGGAAAACAGGGGTGTAAACCAATGCAAACTTATCCGACAGGCTATACGGAATCCCACCGCATGGCCGAGCATATCTTCCGGGATGTATTGCCCCGGAGGGGCATGGTGGTGCGCGAGGAGCAAATTGCACTCTGCCACGAAATTCTGGATACCCTATACAATAAAGAAATTTCTCTCTGTGAGGCCGGTGTAGGCATTGGCAAGACGCTGGCGTATCTTGTGGCCTGTGTCCTGTGGCAGATGAACCGACCAGACCGGCTCAAACTGCCTGTTGTAATCTCTACCTCCAGCGTGGCCCTGCAGGACGCCATTATCAACGACTATTTGCCAAATCTATCTGCTATTTTGCTGGAAGAAAGAATTATCCAAGCACCGCTTACGGCGGTCATCCGCAAAGGTAAAGAGCGCTTTGTCTGCGATGTCCGCCTTACGGAACGCGCATCACAAATTCCTGCCACCAGAAAACGCCAGCGGAACAGCCTGCATATGGCGCAACGAACGCTGGACATGGACCATATCCCGGAGCTTTCCCGCTTTGACCGCAGCCGTATCTGTGTGCCGCAGTCCTGCCCGCAAGATTGTATTTTGCACGAAAGTTGCCGTTTCCGGCAATATCTGCGGGATTCCATGAAACCCGATATTCAGATCTGCAACCACAATTATCTTCTTGCCAATGCAGCGCATCGCCAGCAGGACAGACCGCTATTGCTGCGCAGTTATCAGGCGCTGATCATGGACGAAGCGCACAAGCTACCGGACGCAGCCCGCCAGATGTACACGGAATCCTTGTCAGAACGCGAAATGCAGGAACTCTGCACGCTTCTGCGGCAAGCGCACTATTCTCATATTGCCCAGAACCTACGCACGGCGTTCCGAATACTGATTCTTGCCTGCCAGCACAGCCGGACTTGGAAAGAAAGAACCGTTTGCGTCCCATTTGTGCTTACTCCGTTTCGCAGCAGGGCATTGGCCGATTGTATTGCGCAGCTACAATTTGCAGGCTGCCGGGCAGATATGCCGCGCTACTTGCGGAACCGGCTGGGAGAGGCGGAAAGCACGCTGCGTCTTTTTCTCTTGGAGGTTCCCACGCGGATTCTCTACATCGAAACCGATATGCACGGCCGCCTGACATTTTGCGCGGCCAGTAACCGCGTGCCACAGCTTTTGCGCAGTGCGCTGTGGAACACCGGCGAACCGGCAATCTTAACGTCCGGCACACTGGCCGCAGCAGGAAACTTTGAACATACGGAACAGCTTTTGGGTCTTGCAGCATACAAACCGTTGCGCCATTTCCGTGCAGATTCTCCGTTTAATTACAAGAAAAAATGTCTGTTATACCTCCCGCAGCGCCGCAAGGAACGCGCAGATAACCAGCAGCTTGCCGATGAAATTGTTCGGCTTGTAGATGCCTGCTGCGGTCATGCGCTGGTGCTGTTCACATCCTATCGCCAGATGGCAGAGGTAAAAGCCCTGACAGATGGGCGCTGGCCGTACCCAACCTTTCAGGCATGGCGCAACGGCGGCAAAAGCATCCAACAATTCAAGCAATCCGGCAACGGCGTACTGTTCGCGGCTGGCTCCTGCTGGGAGGGCATTGACTTTCCCGGCGATATGGTGTCACTGCTGATTATCCCCAAACTGCCGTTCCCAATCCCGGACCCTGTCAGTGACTACGAACGGCAGAAATATCCCACTTTGCAGAAGTACATAGCCGCCGAAATTATCCCCGAAATGCAGAAAAAGATGCGTCAGGGCTTTGGTCGTGCCATCCGCACGGAGCAGGACTCCTGCGTGGTGGCGATTCTGGACGAACGTGCCGCGCCCGGTGCAAAATACCATAACGCGGCACTGGCAGCTTTGCCAAATTGCCAAAGCACAAGCAAAATCGAAGATGTACAACAGTTTATCCGGGAGCAAAAGCGCCCGGACTATTTTTTGTAAAAAGGGGCTTTAAGATGAACTACAGACAAGACCACCCGGCGTGGATTTATGTGCGGTGCGCATCGGTCAACGCGACCACTGCCTTTGACCGATTATATGACCTGATTGACGAAGCTGCCGGTCATGGCTTTCTCGTACGCGGCACATCTTTCGACCACTGCAGTGGCAATACCTTGAAGGACCGTAACGGCTTGCGGGCCATGCTGGACGCGGTGGAAAACAATCTGGTCGAGGCCGTGATTGTCCGTGACTTGGAGCAAATCAGCCGCAATAGTTATCTGCTGGTAGGCGTTATTGAAATTTTCCGCAGACGGGACGTTTACCTGATTACCACTGAATGTGATCTGAACGCCGAACTCATCAACAGCGGGCTGGAACGCTTTGTCGGTGACCGTTTCACGCGGGCATCGTTCGGCAAGCCGCGCTTTGATGTTCGACTTCCACTTATGGACCAGTTTTAAGAGGTAGACCCATGAAAGAATACAAGCCGTGCAGGATTTGGCTGCAAACTTCACCGATGAAGTCGCTGCCCAGATCAACGGCATCCTGCATAGCATCCAAACCGGCGAAAGCACAAAGCCCAATTTGCAGGAGCAGCTGGAGCAGACCCAGCAGGAATTCGACCGTCTGCTAGAAATGTCCTTGGACTTCGATGAGGATACCCCGTTTCTGGATGACAGGTTGAAAAAGCTGAATAATAAAATTAAAAGTCTGAAAAAAGCCATCGAGGACACTGCCGCCCAGCAGGAAAAAGCCAGCCAGCCGGAAATGCTACTGTCAGCCAAAGATCTGCAAATCCAAGAATATGACGATGCGCTGACCGCGAGAATCATTGAAAAAATCACGGTGAGGTCGCGCAATGAAATTGAAATACGGTTCATCGGCGGCTATAAAAAGACAATGCAGCTGACATAAAAATAAAGAGGTCATACCCAATCGGAGATAAGGCATCTTCGATTGGGTATGACCTTTTTCACTTTTATCGGAAAGAGGTAGCTATGAAGCTGGGAGAGAAAATCAAGCTGGTGCGTAAGCACAGAGAACTAACGCAGCGGGAACTGGGAGAACGACTGCACTTGGATGGAAATGCAGCAAATCGCATTGCCCAATATGAGTCAGGATTCCGAACGCCCAAAGAGAGCAGAACCAAAGAAATAGCCAAAGCGTTGAATGTCCGCGAAGAAAATTTCTTTACAAGGGCAGAAACGCCGGAGGATATTATCCGAACATTGATTTGGTATGACTGGGAACATGGTTGCGGCGGAAGCGTTCCGATTGATACGATTCTGCTCTTTGATGATTTTGAGGAAGTGGAAAAATTATTGAAAGAGTGGTATAGTCAAAAGGAAAGACTGAGAACGAGGAAAATCATAAAGGCAAAGTATCTGGAATGGATGCTGCAATGGCCCACAGAGAAAGAAAACTGAATAGGTTCCCACTTTTGAACCCGGTAACTCCGGTTTGAAGGTGGGAACTTTTCTTTTTATAAGCAGCCAGAATAGAACGCCGATTCATATTGGTTCGGCGTTTTCATGTTTAGTTTTCTATGCGGGCGTTGGCTGTTGTAGAAATTGATATATTCGTCCAGAACGGCTTGCAGTTCCTGCGGTGTGCCATACAGGTGGTGATAAAGCGCCTCCTTGTTCAGCGTGTGGAAAAACGACTCGCAGACGGAATTGTCGTAAGGTGTGCCGGGTGTGGAAAAGGATTGCTTTATATGAAGCTCTTTTAAATGTGCGCGGAAAATGTAGGATGTATACTGTGCGCCTTGGTCACTGTGGAACATCAGATTTTGCGGGGGATCTCGAGACTGGAAAGCGTCATCAAAAGCAGCAAGCGTAAGAGCTGTGTTGATGGAATCCGATATGCTGTACGAAAGTATACGCCGTGAGAACAGGTCCAGCACCACGCAGATATAGTAATATTGGTCGAGCACTTTGATATAGGTGATATCGCTGACCCAAATTAGATTGGGCTGAGGCTGGTCAAATTGGCGTGCTAACAAATTTCTGAAATAAGCACGCGGCAGACTTTTTTGATGCTCTGCCTTGTAGCACGGTTTTGCAACGGATAATCCCATCTCCTTCATAAGACGAACGATGCGCTTTTCACTGACTTTGTAGCCTAGTTCTGCAAGTTTGTGATGAATTGGCTTTCTGCCAAAACGGTTCTTACTGTCGTGGAAGATTTGACGAATCAGAGGCTTCAGCTTTTCATCATTTATCTCATAAGAAGTCCGTTGCCCCGCTCTCCGTTTTCGGTTGTAATAAGTGCCGCGCGGGAGGCTTAGAGCATCGCATAAGACATGGATGGAATAACGCCCGCGCAGAGCATTGACAGCGGCCACTTTTTCGTCAATGGAGGCGTTTCTGCCGCACGGACACTGCCGGAGAACCTCTAATTCCAGCGCAAGTTTTTCAAGGTGGCGCTTGGATTTGTGGCAGGTTGTTCGGTTGGTGGTAATGGCTTCATGCATGGGGTGTGCCTTATCAAATTTCTGTTTCCATGTAAAGAATGTGCTTTCAGCCATGCCGTACTTGGCTTGTGTTTCCGCGAATGAGTGACCGAGTTCGTAGAAAAGAACAGCTTCATCTTTGATAGATTGCGAGTAATGCTTTTTGCCCATTGGTGAACTCCTTTGCTAAAATAGTGTGAGGATTCCAGTATAGCAAAGGAGGAGAGAAAAGTATCTCGACATGAAGAAAAAAGTATGCTATACTGAAGAAAAAGTGATGATTTGACTACGAGGTAACAGGGATGGACAAGTTGGTCGTTCGAGGAACAGAAATTGATCAATGAGGGAATGCCGCAGGCAGAAAGGCTGGCAAAACTTAATGCTATTGCAATTAGCCAGATAAAGGTGCTGACAGAGGATCACAGACTGCTGCAACTTGAAGCGGCGGAAGAATAATTGCATAGAGTAAAGAGACTATAGGCAGCGTTAAGAAATTTTCTGACCTGAAAAGGAGTATGGTCGTGCCAATTGATGAGCGAGAACAGGATAATCGTACCTTACGAACACTAATTATCACCGCATTGACGGAAACAGGGCAGACCCGTGATACGCTGTATGCAAAAATCGGAGAATTTTATTATTGTGCTGCCCCGAAATATCTGTACAAGTATTATTCGGAAAACCCGTTGAATATGGACGCAATTAAAAATCATGAAATGTGGTATTCTGCACCATGCAATTTTAACGACGTTTTTGACTGTGATGTTTCAATTAATGAGAAAGCCATTTTTGAGAGCTTTTTAAGTGCAGATCCTCAAGGACGCAGAATCCGCCAAGGAAGTCCAATGTGGATAAAACTAAAAAGTGATGTACATAAGCAAATTGATTATTTACAGGGAACATTTGAAGAAACTAAACAGACGACAGGAATATCTTGCTTAAGCGAATCGGATTCATCGTTACTTATGTGGGCGCATTATGCGAATAACCATAAAGGAATGTGCGTTGAATACGAACTGTTACAAATATCAGAGCAATTAAAGTTCTCTCCGATTCCTGTTATATATACGGATGAAAGGGTCAGCCTAAATTCGTTAATATCAGAAGATTTGAGACGAGATACCATGAAATTTTTTGTCGAGAGTGTTACTACAAAATCGCCTGAATGGAGTTACGAGAAAGAATGGCGTATAATTCGGGACGAAGCAGCCTGCGGGACGCGATGGAACAAAGCCGATAAGGGTGCTTTGTTGGAAATGATACGACCGACATCTATTACTTTGGGGTGTAGGGCAGAGAGTGACTTTGAAAAGAGTGTAAGGGAATATTGCGAGACAGAAAAAGTAACTCTTTATAAAATGGAAAAGAATAAGGAAAAGTACCAACTGGACAAGAAAGTACTTATGAAATTTTCGGAATAAAGGGAACAATAAGACCAAAGTAGAAAAATAGTAAAAGATTTTTGAAATTTTGATTTTTTATTTCTGAAATTGCCGGGTATCTTTTTTGTCACACTCAGACAACAAAAGCTCGTTGAAACGACAAGTTTCAATGAGCTTTTTTCTGCAATATGGCAAAAATGGTAACAAGCTGGTAACTTTGACCCCAAAATGACCCCAAAACGGCAAAACGACTGCGCCCAGACGGCTGAAATTTTCAACCGCCCGGGCGCTTTTTGTGGATAAATTTTGCGGAGTTGGCAGGTAAATATAGGAGCGCTCAGCGTAGTCAGCTAGCTTTGACGAGTACCGGTACGCTGTTGGTTGGCACTACGATTTGGTCTTGCTTGGTAGGAATAGGTGGATTCTTGTACTGGCGCAGGGCTTTTTGGATTTGCTGCTTGACTTCCAGCAGGGCGGCGTCTAGTGTTGGCGCTTGTGTGGTGACTTTGGGGAAGTCAGGAACATGGGCAGTGCAGCCGTCCGGGGATAAGGTGCAAAGCACAGGGTACGGCTGGTTTTCAACAGAGATACTGTACTGCATCCCGAACATATCGTTCATCTTGTCCATCTCGCGCCGCTTGTGTTCATCCATGTTGATCACTCCTTCCGCAGTTTTTCTTGTTCAGCCAATCATCCAGCGCAGAGCGTGTAATGAGCCACCGCTGCCCCACTCGGCGATATGGAATGGCTCCGCTCCCCAGCAACCGCACCAGGGTGGGTACGCTGATTCCCAGGTAAGCCGTCGCTTCCTTGAGATTGAATACGGACTTGTTAGAACTCGTTTTCATATATTTCACTCCCTTCTCTTGTGTTTGGCTATATTATCGCATATAATAGGAGCATAAATCCCTACTCTATCGGTAAGAAGCAAAACCAAATACAAAGTTCTAACGGTAAGATTCTCGGTAATAAAAGAGGGTGACGCTATGGATCTGAAAAGAGAACTGACGGATTATGAGATTGGCGGCATCGGAGACATAAAAAAACACACCCTCCGGTTCCATTCATACAGAATTGGAACCATGGATGGTAAGTTAACAATATTTGCGGAATATACCCCTGGGCAATTTCCCAAGGTCTATAGGAGTCACCCTTCCGGGCAGGAGTTGCTGATTGAGCTGTGCAATCTGAACTTGGAACTTCGGAACAAGCCTCTGGAAAAATGTGCACGGATTCTGATTCGGTGGAGTCTGGAGAATATTCATCCCTACTATTTTTACGGAGATGATGTGGCGTACCTGGAAATGAACAACGATGATCCGAATGGCTTTTGGGACTGCATGGTGAATAGGTTGGAATCCTATCGCGTTTTTGTGGAAGATATGGTGCAGGATTTGGAGCAGCTCTATACCGACACCATGACAGCCTTCGCCATCCGCAGTCTGATGGAGGGAAAAGCAGCCGATGCTCAGAGAATCTACGATGGTGTCTGTGTACCGGAACAGCAGAACCTGCTCCGCGAGTGGTATCGGACAGACAGCGCCCACCGTCCCCTGGTGCTGCAGCGGTTTGTCGAGAAAATATCGAAGCTGAATATGGGCTTGGAATATGACCTCGCCACCGGGCAGATCCAGCTGCAGCCCTCCGTCAAATCCGTGGTGGACGCAGCCTATTTCGGCCTTGCCAGATTTATGGCGGTAAATGCCAACGCCCTAGATGACTACGGCGGTAAAACCAATATTGCGTTCTGCCAGGCTTGCGGTAAGGCGTTCATCAAACGAGGGAACCGGCAGAAGTATTGCGGCACTCTGGAATGTCAGAGTGTGAGGAATAAACTCAAATCAAAGGCGTATTACTACCGGGAAAGGGCAAAAGGCAATATAAAATAATTGCTGTTATGCGGTGGCCCCAAGGGGGATACCTCCAAAACGGGAAACGGCTGACTGTACAAGCAAATTACCGGAGTGGATATGCCAAAAGGTAGTGAAATCACACTTGGATATGTGCATGATTGGCACAGAGTTGAAAGGCGAAATGCTGCGATTTCTGTACCTTGCCACAAGCATAAGTTCAACTATTTTGTTGTGCAATCGCACAATCTTGCGACAACATCTTGAAAAATCTGACACAAGATGATATGATTCTTTTGTATATTTGTGATATCATCAGGAGGTTTCCTATATGGCCATTTCCTATAACAGACTGTGGAAGTTGTTGGTTGATAAAAAGATGAGCAAAGCCGACCTGCGAAAAGCCGCCGGGTTGGCCCCCAATACCATGACCAAACTCCGCAGAGATGAACCCGTGGCGATGGGCGTGCTGGAAAAGATCTGCGGCACGCTGGATACGGATTTTGGGGATATTGTGGAATATATAAAGAATTCGGAAGTCTGAATATAGATGGTTTATTGGACAGAAAATGCAATAAAATGACAATTGATGGAGGAATCATCATGGATAAATACGTTGAAACGCTTGATGCGTTGATGAAAGCAAAAAAAGAAAAGAAAAAGAAAGAGCCTACAATTAAGGAAAAAGAAGCTTTTCGCAGCGCATGGCTTGGCCTTGTTGCGGATACAGGTTTGACTGGCCGCGCAGAACAGTATTTGTACGAAGGATTTGCTTTCTGCGGTGCAGAGCCTTTCTATGCCTATTTGATTCAAACGGAAGATCCGAATGCAACTCTGGCAACACTGTTCGGCGGAAAATACTACGGCATTGACAGCAATGTATCTTTCCGGTTGATGGCGCATTTGTTAGCATTGATGCTTAATAACAATGCTCCTAGGAATATACTGGCACCCATAATTAAGCGGTTGCCGAGTGCATGTGTTAATAAAGATAAAAAACGACTCGGCACGGCTGAGAAAACATTGGAGAAGTATTTTCTAGCGGAACTTCGACCGGATGCGGAACTATGTCCTCTTGCAGATATTGGAACCAAACCGGTATTCATTAACGAGTTTGTAGCGCTTGTTTCTTCCATAATGGATGGCATTGAAAATGCTGGTTCCGCAAAAGGCGTTGTTGTAAAAAATACTGCAAAGATTCGCAAGTGGCTTGCTGATTATGATTTTTCCCAAAGTGTCATCTCAGACACGAAGACTGATTCAGTAACCCCTGCATCAACAACAGATGCAGCGGAAAAAGCGAAGATTGTATCCGTTGCATGCAATCCCCCGGAAGATAGAGTTCCAGCACCGAAAGTGACCGTTGCACAGCCTGAGGAAGATACTCCTGCCGATATGATAGCATATCTTGCTGCGTTGCTGGGGAAAGCTTCTAAAGCTACAGCTGTTGTGAAGGCCGAGAGTACGCAACAGAGAGTTAAAATTGATGCATTGACCCAAGCTTTGGAAACTGAGCAGAATAAACTTCATGGAACCAATCAGCAGATAGCAGACCTACAGGATACTATTACTGAGTTAAGAAAAAAACTGTCTGCCGCGGAAGGCGATATCATTGTGTTGAAACAGACGGTGGAGCAAAGAAATGCAATCATCGCCGAAAAAGACGCGGAAATAGCAGAAAGAGTTAAGATGGCAGAGGTTCTCTGCCGGGATAGAAGTAAACAGGCTGATGAGTTGCTCCAGAGACTTGCATCCAAGATCCGGGTCGAATATCGGGATTTTGTGGATGCGTTGGATGTGCCTATGAGCTGTGATTTGGGCGAGAATCTGAGGCTCCAGCTTCAGAGTATCTTCGATATACTGGAAAAGGGCGGCATGAAAATTGAGTGAGGTGAAAAAATGTGGCAACAGGATTGAAATATTATTTTGGCATTGACTTCGGCACAACCAACAGCGCAACTGTTGGATATGTGGTGATGGATCAAAAGCCAGAAGCCGTTAAATACGGCGATGAAGAAGGACGTCCGATTCCGTCCGTTGTTGCGATTGATAAAACCACAGGCGCTGTATTCACTGGCCGGGATGCATGGGATAAGAAGATGGAGCTGAGCGAATCCTGTGAGTATATTTCATCGGTTAAGACCATTCTGGATTCTGAGCAGATAAAAACAATCGCAGGCCGTGAATGGACTGCCGTCGATGTGGCCAGCGAGGTTTTTAAGTATCTGAAAGCCAATGTGCATAATCGTACCGGAATTGACATGGAAGAGGCAACTGTTGCGATTCCCGTTGGCTTCAGCGCATCAAAGCGTGCCAAACTGCGTGAAGCAGCAAAGAAAGCCGGTATTCATATTAGTTCTTTTATTAGTGAACCCACTGCGGCCTTTTTTGCAAACTATAATGAACTGAAAAGTTCTTCTGTTGTTGCGATTTTTGACTGGGGCGGTGGCACGCTGGATGTATCCATTCTTCAGCATGTCAATGGAAAAGTATCTGAATTGGCAACAGTCGGGAGAGGCATTGCCGGTGACTATATCGATGATAAAATTGCCAAGCGAATTCATGCAAAAATTGCCCGTAAAAAAGGTGTTGAGAAGGCGTTCGCAGATATGCCATCCAGCGCCCAAGATATGATGCGGGTTCGTGCCGAGCGGGCAAAACGCATGCTGGGCGATGATGATACCGCCACGATTTCCATCAATAATTATGGCGTGTATGGTGCCTGCCGTGAAACATTGGAATATGACTGGTTTGCTGACATTGTAGATCCGGAAGTCACGATGGCGATGGACTGCCTAGAGGAAGCTATCCGTCAGTCGGGAGTTGGACTTGCCAATATTGATCGGATCGTTATGGTGGGCGGTAGTAGCAATTTGCGTCCTCTGTTGGAGAAGATGAATGACAAGTATGGAGATAAGCTGTTCTTTCCGGAAGAAACCATGTGGAATGTCGGCCAGGGTGCTGCTATGTTGGCAATGACTCCCGGAGGTTATTATGCCAATCAGTCTATTGGTATCGTTCTGAGTGACAATGCATACTATGAAATTCTGAAACCAGACACTCCCATTCGTGGATGGGAGCATACATGTCACTTCGGAATTGTGGACTCCAGCAAGGAAGCCCGTTTTGTTTTTGGTGGCAGCCCTGATATCGAGGCTGCCCCGGAAAGATATAAAACACTGACAATTCCTGCATACCGTTTCCTTCAGGAGCAGATTATACTCAATGCATCTGTTGATCAGAATATGAGGGCACTGTTCCGCGAATGTGGGTACTCCACTGAATTCCGACCACTCAATGCATCAGATTACGGAGTTCTCCAGAACCGGAAAAGGATCATTCTCATTGGCATCAGAGGAAATTATGAAGGCTTTTATCCTGACATTCCGGCTATACCAAATCAATATTTGGTAAGTGAGGTATTTGGCGATTTGCCTGCTATACCTGCTGGTGGCGGAACGACCGAGCCGGTTCCTACAGCACACTACGACGGTCAATATCTGTATGAGTCCGGAATCAAGGAGTACGATACTGAACCAGTAACATTCCACCAAGCGAGACCGCACACAGACCAAGACTTGGAGATTTATCGGATTGTTGTGGATACATGGAACAAAAACGGTACCCGGGTGTCATATATAGATTTGCCAGCGAATCTCCGGACACATCAAAATACTACATCTTTCCTGGACCGATTTAAAGTCGTCGCCGGAAATCTGCCGCATGCACAAACGATTGTTGCCCATATCGCTCGGGATGGGCACTATTTTATCCATCCGGACATCGAGCAGAACCGCTCAATAACACCCCGTGAAGCTGCCAGAATACAGACATTCCCGGATAATTACTATTTTGAATCCAAGAAAGGTGTTCCTTCACGAACCCTGGCATTCAAACAAATCGGAAATGCTGTACCGGTGTGTCTGGCATACCATGTTGCTACGGCTCTGCTGGACAGATTTGATGAGCAGAATTAATCTTCACGGAGGGAGATTGTTGTGGCCGATGTGCATACTCCGGAACAACGAAGCTACAATATGTTCCGGATTCACAGTAAAAACACTAAACCGGAAGAATTGGGGAGGAAATTTCTGCTCTCGCAATGATTTCGATATCGAAAAATGATGCCAAGCTGCCAGGAAAACCAGACATTGTGCTACCAAAATATAAAACGGTCATCTTTGTGAATGGTTGCCCATACAAGACCTTTTATTAGACGTAGAGTGCTACCACAAAACAGAAATAGAATATCCGTCTCGTATGGATCAAGTTCAAATTGCAGACTGACTATTGCTGCCAGTGAGTCCATTCCCTTGCGAAGATTGGTCTTCCCGGCTGCTATGTAAATCTTTTTGAAACCCGTTGCATCCTTAAGCATTGTGCAGCACCCGTTCGATTTCTTTCAATGCCTTAATTGCAGCTTCACCGGTTATCTTCAGCCTGAATCCCGGGGCTGAGACTTGGATTACAATGCTATCCGTATGGGTCTTGGAAGTTGCCTGACACATCTTGGTGACCTCGACGAATGGAACCGGTAATGTTTGTGGTGCCTGCTCTAAAATCGGTATATCACTGGGATCCTGCGCACATTTTAATAATGCTCGCTCATGGCGGTAGTAGGTAGAATAACTGATTCCTTGCTTCCGGCACCATTCCTTTACCGGAACACCTGAATTGCGGCACTTCACAATGCGCTGCTTCTACCGTTTTTGGCTTATAGCCCGCTTCATCTGACTCACTCCCGTGGCTACGACTCATCCTTGAGACTTTTCAGGATTTCCGGATAGTTACCAAGAATTCTCAGTAATTCTTGATACCCTTATTATCTCACAGGTGCCGTTGCTTTCACAGGACGTCATTTATTATGCGCCTACGTTATCATTTACGAAATTTCCGCATAAAACGAAAGCGTGCGGAAACTTAACATCCCTTGCCCATAATTGTGGATTGTTACGGTTTGACTTAGATTTTGATGAAACATTCAAATACTCTTTGCTTATTCGGCAAAATTCTCTTGAATCAGCAAAATGCTTTTGCTATAATTAGCGTATAGAAGGGCGGTGTTAGCTTGTTAATCGAAGAACTGATTGAACTAGCAAACAAAATATGCAAACAGAAAGCCGAAGAGCAAACAATAGAACTGAAATCCGCACAGACGGGTTGCCCTAAGAGGCTGTACGATACGCTGTCGAGTTTTTCCAACCAAGACAGTGGCGGTATCCTTGTGTTCGGTATTGATGAGGATGCTGCCTTTCAGGTCGTCGGCGTATATGATCCGCAGGATCTGCAGAAGAAAATAACGGAACAGTGCTTACAGATGGAGCCTCCGGTTCGTGCCGTATTCACCCTAGCAGAATATCAGGGGAAAACGATTTGCGCTGCGGAAATCCCGGCAATCGACATTGCGGAGCGTCCCTGCTACTATCGCGGTGCAGGGCGTACCAAGGGTTCCTACATTCGTGTCGGAGATGCGGATTTGCCGATGACAGACTACGAGCTATACAGCTATGAAGCGTTCCGTAAGCATTTGCATGATGACGAGCGACCCGTTGAACGGGCGACGCTGCAACTGCTGGACACAGAAAAGATCCACAGCTATATTGAAAAAATGCGTGTAGACCGACCCGGGTTTTCCAGACTGACACAGGAGCAAGCCATGGAGATGCTGAACATTACAAGAAACGGTGTTCCAACCTTGGCAGCAGTTCTGAATTTTTGCCTTTACCCACAGGGATTCTTCCCGCAGCTTGGCATTACGGCGATTGTTGTGCCTGGCACGGAAATCGGCGATGTAGATCAGGATTCCGCACGGTTTATCGACAACAAGCGAATCAGCGGTACCATTACGGAAATGGTGGAGGAAGCACTGAATTTCTGCCGTCGGAATATGAAGGTCAAAACCATTATCAGCAAAGAAACCGGCGCCCGCACGGATAAAACGGAGTATCCCGTAGATGCCCTCCGCGAAGCAATCCTCAATGCCGTTATTCACCGCGACTATAGCATTCATACGGAGGGAACACCGGTTCAAATTGACTTTTTCACGAACCGTGTCGAAATTCACAGCCCCGGAAGCTTGTATGGCCGGATGAGCATCGAACAGCTGGGTATTGCGAAACCGGATCTTCGGAATCCTGCGCTGGCCGTCATGGCAGAAACGTTGACCGCAGCAGAACATCGTTACTCGGGCATTCCCACTATGCGTAATGCGATGAAGGAATATGGCTTACCGGAACCGAAATTTGAAAACCGCAGAAACGAGTTCGTGGTAACACTTTATAATAAAGCGGAAGAGGAGAAAGAAGCAGTAAATACCAAACCTGTCGGAGATCTGTTGGCGTTTTGTCATGAGCCGAAAACACGGCAGGAGGTTGCGGCATTTTTGGGCGTGAAAACCGTGTTTTATGCGATGCAGCATTATGTTCAGCCTCTGCTTGCTGCTGAAAAGCTTGCAATGACCATACCGGAGAAGCCCAAAAGCAGAAATCAAAAGTATTATACAGTTCGATAGGCAGACTTGATGTTGTCCTTTCTGCCCCCATTGTCCCGGTGCATCAGGACGAACGCTGCAAAAATGCACCACGCCGTCAAAGCATGATGCATTTGTATCCACGAACGGTAGATTTGCCAACAAAAGCTCGTTGAAACGACAAGTTTCAACGAGCTTTTTCTACCTTATGGTAAAAGTGGTAACAATCTGGTAACTTTGACCCCAAAATGACCCCAAAACGGCAAAACGACTGCGCCCGGACGGCTGAACTTTTCAACCGCCCGGGCGCTTTTTGTGGATAAATTTTGCGCAGTTGGCAGGTAAATACAGGTGCGGTCAGCGTGGTCAACCCGCTTTAACGAGTACCAGAACGCTGTTGTTTGGCACTACGATTTGGTCTTGTTTGGTGGGAATGGGCGGGTTCTTGTATTGGCGCAGGGCCTTTTGGATTTGCTGCTTGGCCTCGAGCAGGGCGGCGTCTAATGTTGATGCAGTGATGACGATTTTGGGGAAGTCAGGAACATGGGCGGTGCAGCCGTCCGGGGATAAGGTGCAGAGTACAGGGTAGGGCTGGTTCTCTACGGAGATACTGTACTGCATCCCGAACATATCGTTCATCTTGTCCATCTCGCGCCGCTTGTGTTCGTCCATCCCCGTCCAGGCGGAGTATTTGCCCGCCAAGGGCCTGGAACAGCTGCTCCAGACTGTAAACAAGGTGAAGCGGCAGATCAACCCCAAGCTCCAGATTGACGGGATCCTGCTAACGATGGTGGACAACCGCACCAACTTTGCCAAGGAGATCGCCGCCCTGCTGCGGGAAACCTACGGCAGCAAAATCAAGGTGTTCGGCACGGAAATTCCCCATTCTGTCCGGGCGAAGGAAATCAGCGCCGAGGGCAAGAACATTTTTGCCCATGACCCCGGCGGCAAGGTGGCAGAAGGGTATCGAAATCTGACGAAGGAGGTGTTGAAACTTGAAAAGCAGCGCGAAAAAAATAGAGCTGGCCTCGGTAGATGATCTGTTCTCCACCGAAGAAGGCCGTCAGTATGCAAAGCTGGAAAAGATTCAGGAAATCCCCTTGTCTGAACCGGCTCCTTACAACCTCCTTATAATATAAGTGTAATGTGATAGGGAAGGAGGAACAATGGCACGAGCAAAAAACAGAGGGTATCAGCAGAGTTTCTCTCCCTCTTACACAATCCGCCGCTGGCGGCTGGGCATCTATATCCGGCTTTCAAAGGAAGATTTGAAAAAAGGAAAAGACGATAGCAACAGCGTAAAGAACCAGCGTGACCTACTGAACGATTTTTACCGACGCAACATTGACGAGTTTGAAAGTATCACGGAATATGTAGATGACGGACATACTGGAACGGACGCTAACCGTGAAGATTTTCAACGGCTCTTGGCGGATGTCATGAATGGTAAAATCAACTGCGTTATAGTAAAAGACCTGTCCCGCT
>UMKT01025428.1_pt1 | contig 14749 bp, 14 predicted proteins | sample 1966401 | NCBI WGS metagenome assembly UMKT01 (sample SAMEA4836185, study PRJEB28245) | human gut metagenome | biome: gut microbiome; material: fecal sample | place: Denmark | collected 2008
AATGTACGGTTCCGACTGCCTATGCGGAAAAATACGCGGCTGCCTACAATACAAGCAATCTGCGTAACATCAGCGGAAATCAGACAATCTTACGGATTATTGGAGATCGTCCGCCTATGGAAAATGTGGTAAGGGTGCAGCCTACTTTGGAAGATTTGTACCTGTTCTATTTCAAAGGGGGTTGTGAAGAATGAAAAAACTAATTCTTTTTGAACTGCGAAAAGTATTTTCAAAGCGTTTATCTTTGATTGTTCTGGTTGGAATACTTCTGTTTTCTGTCTTGATTTCCTTTTCTACCTATCAAAACAAATATGCTTTTGACGGTGTAAGTGCGGAAGGTTCAGGTAAAACGGCAGTAGAAATCGACAAGGAAATTGCCGCGAAATACGAGGGAATATTGACCGACGAAAAAGTACAGCAAATGATGAATGACTTTGCGCCGACCCATGATCTGCATGGTCTCAATGCGATGTACCTGTATCAAAACGCTACACAATCCGCCGCCTTTTCCCGATTTTCTGATAAAGAGGGAAATTGGAACGGATTAAGTGTTTCGGATGTGTTCGGTAATGAAGAAATCAAAATTGGCTATGTAGATGGTTGGCTTTCAACAAGTAAAAACATGGTGCGGGTTTTTATCGTGCTTGCTCTTGCGGTTATCATCATGCTTGCTCCGATTTTCTCCGGAGAGTATGAAGGCGTTGACAATATCATATTGACAAGCAAATACGGCAAAACCAAATGCGCTACTGCAAAGGTAGCAGCAGGTATTCTTACCGCCATTCTCACTACCGCGCTGGTTGCGGCTTTTAACTTGCTTCTTGCTCTTATCTTTTACGGAACGGAAGGGCTGGATTGTAGTATTCTATTCGCTCCCAGCGACTATGCAGAGGGGTTCATTCCTTTCAATATCACTTGTGGAACGTTGCTAAAATATCAAATCCTTTTGGCGTTTACCTGTACTCTCAGCGTAACGGGAATTACGCTGCTTATATCTGCAATCAGTAAAAATCAGATTGTAGCTTTCGTTGCGTCTATGGCAATTTTTCTTTTTCCGGTTTTGCTGCCAATCACAGAAGCAAATCCGTTGTTCCGCTTGATTGGGCTTTTACCTTTGTATCATGTGCAAGCCGTTTCGCTCTTATCAGTGGAACAAATGAGTAACGGTATGTTGTATGCGGTGTGGGCAATCCCAACAGCACTGCTCTTTTTAGGAATTGGCGCAGTTATATCTCGCCGCGTATTTGCAAAACACCAAGTTTCATAAATCATTCGCACAGAGCCGCTAATAGCAGATTTGCGCGAAGTTAGAGAACAGCGGCCTTGAAATATCAAAATCAAAGCCGCCGTTTTCTTTTTTGAAATATTAAGAATACGGGGGGTGTGTTAAAGTCGCCCTTTTTTAAGGATACGGCGGTGTCCAGGAGGTATCGTCGTGGCCTTTTTCCATCCCCCTAACCTGTCAAAAAAAGCTCATCCACCGAACAGGAGCAGTTCGGCGGTGGATGCGAAATTTGGCAGTATATAAGTGAATTTGTCGTTTCACGCGCTTGCGTGGCCTTGTGCTACGCAGGCGCATTTTGTTTGTCCGGCTTCTGGACACTTTGTCCAGAGGTGCGGGGCGGCTCCCCTGGGTGCCGCTCTCCGCCAGCTTCCCATTTTGTTTCCGCTCAACCCATCAACCGAAACAAAATGGAGGACAAGCTATGACAACGATCAATCTGAAAGATTTTTATTATTGGTACTTAACGGACGAGCTAGTGGAGGTGCCTGACGAGGTAGCGGAGGAACTCATGGCCAGCAAGCGGCGCGAGGCCGCCCATGCGGAACGGGTACGCTACAACAAGGCTTATTATTCCCTGGATTGTGACGACGGGATCGAATACTCCGCCTGCCTGCACGAGCCCAGCCCCCAGGAGCTCATGGATCGCAAGGAGCTGTTTTTCCGGCTGTGGAACGCCCTTAACTCTCTGCCGGAGATCCAGGGCCGCCGGGTGGACGCTCATTTGATCCTTGGAAAGAGCTACCGTCAGATCGCCCGCGAGGAGGGCGTGGACAAGAGTGCCGTCCGCTGCTCCGTGAAATGCGGGATTGAGGGCATGAAAAAATATTTGCAGGAAAATTTCTAAGTTACCATCTCCATTCACCCCTCTTTTTCTGGTGGTATGTGAGAGGAGGTTTTCTCTCCGCAAAGGAGGCGCGGGGGCCGCAGGCCACCGCCCCCCCTTTGTGGGGGAGCGCCGTTGCCGAGTATGGCTGTCTTATGACGGGGCAAGAAAATGAGCGCGGCGCTCCCCGCCATTTATGAAAGTGAGGGAGAACAGAATGGACTATGATCCTATGTTGGTTGCTATGCTGTCCCAGCCGTGGAGCAACAATGCCTGCCGTGGCTACGTCATCTACGCGATGGAGAACTGCGGGTTTTCTCCCAACGACATCCGGCGCGTGGTGGCGGAGCTCTATGAGGTTTTCGATATCCGCAGTCTGGAAGAGGCCCAGCAGCACTTTGAGGAAAGCCCTTACTGACTTCTGGACAAAGTGTCCAGAGGTACATATCCGGCCAAAGGCCAGCACTTCGCGGTGCTGGCCTTTGCTATGTTTCAACACATTTTATCATTGTATGGGAGGGATTTTATGCAGGCGCAGGTCAAATATGAAAGTGAAATCAAAACGGCTGTTCTCGGAGATCGGACGATCACCGTTAAGAATGTTACCCCCATTTACCCGCCGCAGGAACGGGACAAGCGAAACCGCGAAATTGAGCGGCGGCTGTTCGATGTGTTCGTAAAGTACGCCGGACAGCGGAGGTAATTCAGAGTCATCCTTGTTGTAAGGGGGCACCAGAGGTATAATATAATTGTAGGTTGGCTCCCGTTTAACCGAAGGGAGCTAATTATGGATAATAGAATAGATGCGATTTATGGGCGGCAGTCGATTGACAAAAAGGACAGTATCAGCATTGAAAGTCAGTTTGAATTTTGCCGTTACGAATTGAAAGGCGGTGAGGGCCGGGAGTACAAAGATAAAGGTTACTCCGGCAAGAACATTGAACGCCCGGACTTCCAGCGGCTTTTGCAGGACATCAAGCTGGGACTTATCAAGCGGGTGATTGTTTACAAGCTGGATCGGATCAGCCGTTCCATTGTGGACTTCGCAAAGCTCATGGAATTGTTCAAGCAGTACGATGTGGAGTTTGTGTCCTGTACGGAAAAATTTGATACCTCTACCCCAATGGGCCGGGCGATGCTCAATATCTGTATTGTGTTCGCCCAGCTTGAACGGGAAAGCATCCAGATGCGTGTGCAGGACGCTTTTTATTCCCGGTGTACCAAAGGCTACTATATGCGGGGCCGGACGCCATACGGTTTTGACACGGAGCCCATCGTCATGGACGGGATCAAGACAAAAAAGCTGGTGGAAACCCCGGAAATGGATTTTGCCGAGCTGATGTTCCAAATGTACGCGGAGCCGGGCAATTCCTACGGCGACATAACCCGGTACTTTGTCAAGAACTCTATCAAGGTCTATGACAAAGCGTTGCAACGGGCCTTTATTTCAAAATTGCTGAGAAATCCCGTCTATGTCCAGGCAGATATGGACATCTACGAATATTTCAAGGCCCAGGGCGTAAAAATCGAAAGCCCCCCGGAAATGTTCACGGGGGACAATAGCTGCTATCTTTACCAGGGCCGGGAGGGTGAAGAACAGATCCTTGTGATTGCGCCCCACCAGGGGCGCATCCCATCCCAGCTCTGGCTGGCTGTTCAGCGTAAGCTCTCGCAAAACACGACATTCCAGAATGGTCGCAAATGCCATCATACCTGGCTGGCCGGGAAAATCAAGTGCGGACGCTGTGGCTATGCGCTGACTGCCTTAAAAGCTCAAAACGGCGTTGTTTACCTGCGGTGCAAACAGCGGGCGGATAACGGGAGCTGTGAGGGGGCCGGTACGCTGACGGCGCAAAGTATGGAGTCCTTTGTGTACGGCGAGATGGTGGCGAAAATGCGGAAGTATCACACGCTGAAAGGCGGTAAGGAACAAAGCTATAACCCCAAACTGACCGCCGCCCGCGTTGCCCTTGCAAAGACGGAAAGTGAGATTGAGAAACTTCTGGACACTTTGTCCGGCGCAAACCCGCTGCTCCTGCAATACGCAAACAATAAGATCGAGGAGCTGGACGCGGAACGGCAAAAGCAGTTAAAGCTGGTGGCCGATCTCACCGCTAATTCCGTTTCAGACACGCAAATTGACAGTATCACGAATTACCTCAACGATTGGGAGTCCGTGAGTTTTGACGATAAGCGCAAGGTGGTTGATATTCTCATATCCCACATTGACGCAACCAGTGAGAGCGTTGCTATCCACTGGAAAATCTAAAATCTACTTCACTTGGCATTATGCCTTTGTAAAAAATAGTTTATGATTTTCAACGATACGTTCGAACTACGGCAACTCATATTGTATCTGAGATTACTACGCTTGATTTTGTATCCAATATGGATAAAGTAACTGAGTACATTTCCAGAAGTAGGCTTACTTATGCCAAGAAAATGTTGCGAATAAAAAACTCTAAGGTATTAAGAATGAGCAAAGAAGAACTCTTCACAAAAATTACAACATTACCTCGTTGGCAAGGAAAGTTTGAGATTGATGAAACAGATCACACCATCAAACTAAAAAACTACGGTCAAGTTGAAAATCTGATTGATTTATTGGATGAGCGATATACTCGTTCCGACGTAACCGATGAAGAATATGATACCAGAGCAAAAAAATGGGTTGCGGCTGTAGTGTAATATGCGTATATAACGATCTATTGCCTTGCTATAAAATATGTGGGATTTAGTTCAGAAAGTTGGTGACTTATGAGTTATATTATAGAACCTATGCCTTTAATCTCTTTTTTGGAGGACGGAAAGCTTCGCCTTCCAAGATTTCAAAGAAAAGCAACATGGGACAAAAAGCAAAATTTTGAACTTGCTATAAGTGTCTTCCAGGATTATCCTGTTGGAGTTGTTATTGTAAACCAAGAACAAAAAATTTCTTGGCTTCTGGATGGTCGTCAACGTCGGTCGGCATTATCTTCTATGCGGGACAACCCGGTTGAACTATACGAGTGGGCAAGATCATATATCGGATTTGCCAAAACAGCCGACGAGCTTGAAGTAAAAAGTAAGTACTGGGAAAAGGTCGAGCGATACCTCCAAACAGAAGAAGTGGCGGACAACGATGAAGACGATGTTAATCAATACGGAGAAGATGACGAATCTGATACAGATGCAGAGGAAAACTCTTTCGATAGCGCTAAGCAACGTAGAGGGCTTCAAACCCTGTTGGATATCATCCTAATGGTGCATCAAAATAAGCCTTCCGGTAGCAAGTGGGAGCAAACATTTGACTTTAGAAAATATTTTTCCAGGCTAAAATATGCTCCGATCAAAAATAATTCCAAGATAGAGCCAAAAGCTCTTCGACGTTTTATCCTTGAGTTACTTAAGGCGGCAGAACAAGACAATGAAGGAGAATGCACACAAGACTTTTTTGTTGAATACTATTTACAGAATTTCGACGTTAAAGATCAAGACAAATTTGAAAAAGATGTGTCCATAAAATGGGATAATATCTTAAATAGCTTGGATGTTGTCGATCGGTCAGAAAAAGTATTCACAGATGCCAGAATCGGTATTATTCGATTAACAAATGCTACCCCACTTGATGCACAAAATATTTTTTCCAGAATCAATCGTGGTGGAACGCAATTAAAAGCAGAAGAATTATTGTCGGCAAAACCATATTGGAATAAAAGCGTCAATCTGGTGGAGCAAGCTGTTGTGGATCGAATAAAGGAAATGTATAAGAATCTGGGGATTCCAGCCCCTGATTCTATTGTTCGTTGGGATATTGCTGCTACTTTTATTTCGAGAATTAAAGACGAGAATCTTATTTTTGATACATATGAAGATGTGCGCAGGAAGAAGGAAATCTCAATGGATGAGATTTCCTTGGGATTTAAGCTTTTAAGTTCTATTTATGCGCAAGGAATGTCTAATAAACAAGTAAGCGAACTGGAACAGAATGAAAGTATTAAGTGGGAATCTGATATTGATGAGTTGCTTCAGCAATTAAACACAGTTTGTAGTATATTGTTGGCTGACACATTTTTTAAATTCTATCAAAGCTGGAAGCGATCAATCACCAAATTAATGGGTAATGCGATTGCACTAGAGTTCTTAACTATTATGTGGCTGGATTGGAAGGACAGAGGATGCCCAAGCTCAGTATCTGGAGAAACTAAAGCATTGCAAAGAGATGCCAGGATTTTGTTTGATAAGCTTGTGTTTGAGTATGCTACAAAAACGTGGCGTGGTTCTGGAGACTCCAAAATGTCAAGCGACATAAAAAATTGGAAACAGAGAGTGACCCCGGTTGATTCAGAGGATTGGAAGAACTTTATCACAGGTGCTTGCATGGGTAATTATAATGGTCAGGACACCACGATTAAAATACTTAAGCCAGTATTGTATTATTATTATGTGATTACAAACTGTTCACCTATAAATCAGGTGAATGTGTCTTTTGATGTAGATCATATTATTCCCAAGGAACGCTTTGTTGGGAATAATATGGTTGCCCAAACATATAGGGATAGTCTTATTAATTTGGCTTTGTTGCCAACAAAAGACAATATTTGCAAAAAAGCAAAGGCACTAAATGAAATCACGGATAGCTGGCTAAAACTACAAATTAGCACATATACCGGAATAAAAGAAGCGGAATTTGAACAATATTCTGATATTGCCAATATTTCGCTCCTATACAATGCACGTAGCAAACTGTTTACTATAGCGTTTACATCTAACCGAACAACAGCTCTTTCAAAATAGTGTTTGGTAAATTTCAAGAACTAATGCTGAAAATGGATCTTGATTACAAGTTAGCGTTTCAACGGCGGCACGCAAACATATAACACCCTCGACCGTAGTTACAGTTAAGATGTCATTTTCTGAGGAAATATAATATATTTGGTTGGAAAAAACAAATGCTATTTTCTTGTTATTCATAAAAATAGTATATGTGAGATTCAATAAAAAATTCGTCGAAATGAATAAACATGAGCCGAGCGATAATTACCGCTCGGCTCACTAAAAAATTTAACTGTAGTTGTCCAACTCTAAGCTATGGGGGCTGACTATATCTTTAAGATAATTGATTAATGTGCCACCCAACACCATCTGTGCATAGGACAATGGATCGTTATAGATCAGCCAGTCCAGTTCTACCCGGGCGTGGGGAGAGTAGCCAAATTCATCCTCAACAGCGATACAGTCAATGCTTAGGATTTCTCCATCTGCATATCGTAGCTCGACACAAGCAGTGTCTATGTTAAACTTACAGGAAAGCAATATATCCATTTTGTTTTCTCCTTTGCTGTTTTGAAAAATTGAGGTGACTCCAAGAACAGCAACCAAGTTTTTTTCATTACTGTTGTCCTGCGTCGCCCTGGGCAGCGATACGCAAGGCACACATAAGGAGCAAAACCTGCTTTTCGTGCGTCATGCACGAGGACGAAAATTAGAATCTGGTGTGCAGAAAAACCGCAGTATTAAGCCAAAAATCAGGTGGAAAGCGAAGGAATTACCGGATGTTTGGCAGGGACAGCACCAAGTCCTTGAAGTTCACCAAGCGATAATCTACAACTTAAAAATGCTAAAAAAGCCCGGAAATACGCCATTTTCTGGGCTTTTTCTATACCCAAAATTCTGTCTGGACTGTTCGGCTTTGATGGAATTTGAACGGAAATTTATGGGTTTATAGTAGTCAAATTACTGGTGGACAAGCCCATTTTGACCTCTTATGGGTCAAATTACTGGTGGACAATAGGAGCAAATGAAGTCCAATTTTGCCATCGACGGACGAACACATACTTGACTGATTTACATAGAGCCTTGGCTCATTCTTTGAAAACGAGAATGGGTCGAGGCTCTATTTTTTTTCGCCCGAAATCCGGCGAGACAAATTTGAGTACCGCAAGACCAAATCGGAAATGCAGGATTGGCTTGTGGCACAGAAGATCGTGCAGGAAATCCTGAAAGAGGACGAGAAGAAAAAAGAGCAGCTGCAGGGGTAGGGAGAAGAAAATAGAGAGAATAGTAGATGATGGAATGCAGTGCAGGACAGAAGAATCTTCCTGCGCTGCTTCTTTTTTGTGCGTATCAAAATACAGGTACTCTGTGTGCAAAATAATGTACATTGCATCTGTCATTCTATGTTTGGAAGATATATAATAATATCGAAGCGAATGATGAGAAAGTTCTAAATACAAAAAGAAAGAGGAATACAAGATGGCAGTATGGAGATTACAGGTGAATACAGGAGGCACAAATGTTGCCGACTATTGCTTGAAAAATCATGTCGCAGCAATGGGATGGAGTCTGCGTGAATTGACCCAGGCAGAACGTTCTGGGATACATACATTTTTGGATTACTGTAAGCTGGCAACAACTCAGTACAAATTATTCGACAGTGTATGCCGCATGGTAGAGGATGTGAAAGAAGGAGACCTCCTATGGATGCGCTCAAGAAATGAAGGGAAATACTATATTGCGAGAGTTAAGGTGAACAGTACCTGGGTGTTTCGCGAAGATGCAGTACAGATGGATGCAGCGAATCAGTTGACCAATATAGACTGGTATCCAGCTACAGATAAGGCAGATGAAGAATCCGTTCCTGGTGCTGTGGCAACATCATTTATTAAGGGTTCAACCATCCAGAGAATTAAGAAAAATGGAGTGGAAGAATACAGTCAGATGTTGTATAACCGTGTCCACGATTCGGCGCTGGATCTATTCAATTATCCCGATCCAGCCCTCTCGTTATGTGAGAAACATTTTTACAGCCTGCTTCAGCCGGAAGACGTTGAGGATTTACTTGCGCTGTGGCTGTATGATACGAAAGGCTACGTTTGCATTCCATCGACAAATAAAATTGCTACGCTAAAGTATGAGTGCGTTTTGGTTGATCCAAATGACCTGAACCGAAAGCATATTTACATTCAGGTAAAGAAGGGTGATGTTGATCTCAATACAGATGACTATTCCAGCCTGAATGGTGAAGTGTATTTGCTTACAACAGAAGGAAACGTTCAGAATACACAGAAATATTCCAATGTGAAAGTAGCAGATCCAACGGTTATCTATGAATTTGCGATCAATCCGGATAAGTCTCATATCATTCCGGAGAATGTTTTATACTGGGTGAAGTTTCTGACAGAAATAGAAAATAATCGTTTGAAGTTTTCTGCGTGTAAAGGAATCATGTTTGATACGAATATTTCGTATTCAGATACAAATGAATCCGAGATGATTCTCGGAAACAAAATAGCGGCATATGGGGATGCCAAACGGTATATCGACAGCTTTCGCAAAGATGACTATGCTCTTTTTTATTCCAAAGGAAGAGGAATTATTGCAGTTGGACAGATAGTTACAGACACACCAACGGAAGTGGGTGATGAAAAATATCATAGTGTCAGAATGATTGTGCCGGAAAATTTCAATGGAGATGTTAAAGCATTGCCTGCTCTTTCTCCGAATGAGATTAAAACAATTTTGAAGCGGAATTTTTATTGGGCATCGACAATCAAAACACCATTCCTTACAGGAGTACAGGTTGAGATGTTGATTCGTGAACTGAAAAAGAAGCATATCTCTGCGTTTGGAAAGTACAAAATAGAATACTAAACCTATTGCAAAAAAGAAGTAAGCGCAGTATAATATAACAAAAAAGATAAATGTCGCTGCAACGGTGCGAAAAATAGATTTTGGCTGTTCCCACAAGGAGCAGATTGAGAATCGTTATTCTCAGTGGCTGAAAACGCTGGTGCGCAGTGCATGGAGAAAGTTACTTGAATAAGGCGAAAGGCCGCAGAAATGCGGCTTTTCTTAAATGGATAGGTTAGCCAATTCTAACCCGGAAGCGTATGCGTATCGGTTTGCTGAATCTTACATCGAGGAGGAAGGATTACAATGCGAGAACATAAAAACTTTTGGGACAGAAATGCAGGTCGGTATGACCGCTTTATGCGAAAAGACAGGGCGGCATACGAAAAAATGTATGGACTGATCCGTCCGGACGTGAAAGGCAAAACAGTGCTGGAACTTGCCACCGGCACGGGTCTGATTGCTAAAAACATCGTAAACGTGGCGGCGCACATCGAGGCGACGGACGCCTCCGTGGAGATGATCGCCGAGGCAAAGCGGAATAATCAATCTGCAAAGCTGCACTTTTCGGTGCAGGATATGTTCCGCCTGCCCTATGCAGACAAGTCCTTCGACGTGGTGATCGTGTCCAACGCGCTGCACATCGTGCCGCAGCCGGAGAAAGCTCTTGCCGAGATTCATCGGGTGCTGAAGGACGATGGCGTGCTCATCGCGCCGACCTTCACCCACGCGGGGAACTCGTTTTTCGGCAAGGTCAGGGCATTTTTCATGAAGCTGGCGGGCTTCCCTCTCCACAGCAAGTGGACGAGCGAGGAATACTTGTGCTTCCTGCGGCAAAACGGCTGGGCGGTGCGGAAAAGTGTTGTTCTGAAAGCCTCATTCCCGCTGACCTATGCCGAGTGTGAGAAAACGGAGGTGTGATATGTCATTCTTTGAAAACACCCGCAAGCCTGTGGGCTTTGGCGGGAAAATTATGGTTGCTATGATGAATCTGGGACACAGTCCCGTGGCGCGGTGGGGGCTTCGCTTTTTAGAGCTTGCGCCGGATGCCAGAGTGCTGGATTGCGGCTGCGGAGGAGGCGCCAATATCAAAAGGCTGCTGAAAAAATGCCCGCAAGGCATCGTCAGGGGTGTGGATTATTCTGCTGTCAGCGTAGAGAAAGCCCGGAATTTAAACCGGACTGCCATTCAGAAAGGGCGCTGTGCGGTGTGGCAGGGCAGCGTGGAACGTATCATCTTTGCCAAGGATTGGTTTGATGCGGTTACTGCGTTTGAAACGGTCTACTTCTGGTCGGATTTGCCGCAGTGCCTTCGGGAAGTCCGGCGGGTGTTGAAGCCCGGCGGGACCTTTCTCATCTGCAACGAAAGCAACGGTGACACGGACAAGGACGAAAAGTGGACGGAGATCATCGGCGGCATGACCATCTACAAAGATATTGAATTAAAGGCGTATCTGGAGCAGGCGGGCTTTCACGATGTGCAGATACACAAAAAGAAAAGTTGGCTCTGCATCACGGCGCGGAAATGAGGAAATCAAGCATGAGCGTTTTTGCATCCATCCTGCACATGACTTATAAGCTCTCCGGCGCGAAAAAGGCGTTCGCTTTGCCGGAGGATACGCTGCAAAAAGAAATCGAAAAGCAGAACCGACACCGCGGCGTTTTTACGCCCACCGACCGCAAGGCGTATTATGAAACAATTACAGTGAACAGCTTTCCCTGCTTGATCGTGCGAGAGCGTCCGAAACCGTCCAAGCGTGCTATTCTCTATTTCTTCGGCGGCGGCATGGTGATTGGCCCCGATAAGGGCGACCTGCCTGTGATGCGCAAGCTCTGCCGCGAGACTGGCTGTGATGTGTGGTTTCCGTTTTACCCGCTCTGCATGGAACACTGCATTACTGAAACCTACGCGATGGTGTACGAATGTTATCGAAAAATGATTGCACTGTACGGCGGCGGAAATGTCAGCACCTGTGGTTTTTCCTCCGGCGGTGCGCTGGCGCTGGGCATTGCGGCGCACAACAACGCGCAGCCCGAACCGCTGCCGCAGCCGAGGCACATCGTCGCCGTATCCCCCGGTGAGGTGCCGTGGAACGATGCGGAAAAGGCGCGAATGCAGGCGCTCAATGAACGGGACGTCTCCATCGACTATGCCTTTATGGTGACAGTGAAAAAATTCATGCGGCACGGCTGCGAGAATGTGCCGGACTATATGCTCTCCGGCTCCCGGGGAGATTTTACCGGCGTAGGCGATATCCACTTCTTCTATTCTGCCGACGAGGTACTCTACGGCGCACTGCCGGACTTTGAGGAAGCCTGCAAACGGGCGAATGTCCCCTATACGGTGTCTGCCCGCCCGAAGATGGTGCATTGCTACTGTATGCTGCCGATCTTCAAGGAGGCAAAAGAGGACTTTGCGAAAATCGTGAAGATTTTGGAGAAATGAGGCCGGAAACGGGCGTGTGATGATTGAAACACGGAGGAAGAACCATGGAGCGAAAAGAGATCATTTGCAGCGCATACCGAATGACGGGCGGAAACAATTTTTATGACGGCATGATCACCTGCTCAACCTTTAGCTGAAAAGCGGTATGCCGCTTGGTGTGGGCAATGAACAAGGCGGAAAACGACGACTATCTGGAAAAGGCAATGGCAGGTCTTCCTGAAAACTTCTCGGGTAAGCTGCTGGAGGTACCGGTGGGGACCGGCATTCTGACCATGCCGCTTTACCAAACGCTGCCCCAAGCGGATATTACCTGCCTCGATTACTCGGCGGATATGATGGGGCAGGCACAGGAAAAGGCAGACCGCCAATGTGACCTTCCGGCAGGGAGATGTGGGAGCGCTTCCGTATTCGGACGGCGTCTTTGACATTGTTTTGTCGCTGAACGGCTTTCACGCTTTTCCGGACAAAGCGGCCGCTTATCGGGAGCTTTTCCGGGTCTTGAGACCCGGCGGGACATTCTGCGGATGCTTTTATGTAAAGGGCGAGCAGAAGCGGATGGACTGGTTTGTTCGGCATGTTTATGAAAAAACGGGGTTCTTCACACCACCCTATGAGACGGCGTTCAGCTTGAAAAAACGGCTGGGGAAACTGTACGCAGCCGTAACACTTGGAACAGTGAAGAGTATGGCATGGTTTGTCTGCCGGAAAGGACTACGATGAAATTTAAGACATTTGGAAATCGGAATGCTCCCGCTGTTTTGTTTTTTCACGCAATGGGCGTGACGGGGGAGAGCAGCGAACCGGTTGCAAACTATTTACAGGATAGATATTTCTGTATTCTGCCTACTTCCACGGTGTACTGCAAAGGGCAGAAATATGTCAGCAAGGCAGACGAGGTTCGTCAGGTGGAAGCATATCTGAAATCACAGGGAGTGGAACGCCTTGAACTGGTTGTGGCTTCCTCAATCGGTGCCGACCTTGCCATGGCGTTTTTAACAGGCACGAAGCTGCCCATCGGACACGTTTTCTTTGACGGCGGGCAGTTTGCGCAAATCGCAAAAGGAACGCGCCGCGTTATGACGCCGTTTCTGTATTTTGCCATCAAGAGCCTATATTGGTCGAAGGGCGGCACACTGAAAAAGATTTTGTGGTGTGACGATGACTCCATAAAGCCGTATTTTATAGCCGCAGGCGAAAATCTGACCTATACAAATCTGCGGCGGCATATTCTGGACAGTCTGGAGGATAAACCCTTTCCGCCGCTTTCAAAAGAATTGCAAAGGCATATCTATTTCGAGTTTGGCAGCATAGAAGACCATTTCAAATACCGTCAGACCGTGATGGAAGCCTACCCCTGCGGCCATTATCCCGTCTTTGAGGGATACGATCACATGCAATATCAGATTCGTGATCCGAAGGGCTTTGCTGAAATGCTGGCATTTATCGCTGAGCAGGACGGTATGCCGAAGCTGCCGTTTATCAGAAAGTGAGAGGACCCGATATGAAATACAAAATCGAGAAAAACACCGTGCAGGAGACGCTGATCCTCCCACTGTATTCCCGGAAGCTGTGTTCGGAACTGTACCCGAACCTTTACCGGGACGAAACAGCGGTGCGCCTGATCGATGAAATCGACTACGACTTTTCGGAGGCAGAGAAAAGTTCTCGCAGCCTGATGCAGCGTTTCGGTGCGCTGGAGGTCGCCATGCGGCAGAATGACCTTGCCTTTGAGGTGCGGGCGTACCTGAAAAACCACCCCTGCGCAGCGGTGGTCAACCTCGGCTGCGGGCTGGATAACACCGGCAGAGCCTGCGACAATGGCAGATGCAAGATCTACAATCTGGATTTCCCGGATGTGATCGCCTTGCGGCAGCAGCTGCTGCCCGCCGGGGAGCGGGAGCAAAACGTCCCCTGCGACCTGAAAGACCCCGCATGGTTTGACCGTATCGATGCCACCGGCGGGGCGGTGTTTTTTGCCTCCGGGGTGTTCTATTACTTCCTGACGGAGCAGGTCAGGGCGCTGGTGCAGGGGATGGCGGATGCTTTCCCCGGCGGCGTGCTGGTCTTTGATGCCGCCAACCGCACGGCGGTGAAGATGATTGCAAAAACGTGGCTCAGGACGGCGAAAATCAAGGATGTGGGCGCATATTTCGCGGTTTCCGACGCGGAAAGGGAGCTTTCTCCATGGGACAGCCGTTTGCAAGTATCCAGCAGGGGCTATATGATGGGCTACAACGATCTGAAAGACCCTTCCGTCAGCGGCTTTTTCCGGTTTCTCGCTAAGGTCGGGGACAACGGGATGAAAATGCAGATCGTAAAGATTGGATTTGGAGACAGACAATGAAATACGCAGGAATGCCCATGGGGATGTGGGCACTGTTTGCACCATCGTTCCGAAACCAACTGACCGCCGTATTCGGCTATGATGACGATACAGCCAAGGATATCACCAAAAAAGCAAGAACAAAATACAGAAAAATTATTGCCGATTTGCCGGAGTTTGAAAAGGCAGACCGCTTCAAGATGAATCTTGTCAACTGCGCCATGATCGGGGCATTCATTCTCTCCATGCCGCAGCGCCCGGA
>UMKT01020317.1_pt1 | contig 14310 bp, 22 predicted proteins | sample 1966401 | NCBI WGS metagenome assembly UMKT01 (sample SAMEA4836185, study PRJEB28245) | human gut metagenome | biome: gut microbiome; material: fecal sample | place: Denmark | collected 2008
TTATAAAAAACTCCCCATTTTCACAAGTGGAGAGTTCAAATTCATGAAAACTTTTCAAACAAATTATACATGTGCGCATAATCACAAGCATCGCTCGCCTGCGCTTCGCTTGGCTCGCAAAACCAGCGTTGGGCGACAGGCAGGCGGTTGGCAAAGCGAGTGCGCGAGCGTGTGTCATAACGCAAGCGAGGAGCAGGGAGTGAGCGTTGGCGCAAGTGAAGCAGAGGCGTTTGCGTGATAGCTTGCGTGTAGAACTCAAGTGAAGTTGAACTTGACATCGAATGTCATATTATTCAGGGGAGTTAAAAATAGAGGTCTATTTGTGAAAGTTCAGACATGCACAAACCAGCTAGTTATCATAACTAGATGATTTAGATAACGAAAAAAATTAATGATGATTCAAATAGAACTTTTTGTGATATAATATTTATAGAAAGATGGAGGTTATAACAATGAAATTAAAAACATTAGATTTAATCACAACTGCTGTTAAAATTCATGAAAAAGAAATAAGTAATAAATTTAATGAGTATTTATTGGATATAAAAAGCATAAATTATTATATTGAAAAAGGATATTCAGGGAATTATTGCGTTAATTGTTTTTCTGTTATTAGAGTTAATGGAGAAGATATTGAAACAGTTACAACTACTTTATGGTTTGATGAACACGGAACTATTATAGACCTTATATAGGAGGATATAAAATGAAAACAAACACATTAGACTTAATCACAGCTGCAATTAGAATTCACGAACAAGAAATTAACAAAGAATTCATTGGTTACAAATTCGAGGTAAAGAACACAACTTGTTATACAGACAGAAGCAGAGTAAATGGATTTTATGTTAATTGCTATTCTGTTATTCGTGTTGAAGATGAAGACGTGGAAACATTCACTACTTCTGTTTGGTTTGATGAAGATGGAAATATTACAGATATTATTTAGGGGAGGTGTAAGACAATGAAAATTAAAGTAAACATGAAAAATGGCGCAGTGATTCAGGGAGAAGTTTTACGTTACAATTATATTGAAGGTTGGATATATTTGATGATTAGGTCAAATCGTCATTATAGCTATCGTTTAGAGGACACGTTAAGGACGGTGATTATTCATGGCTAGGCCTTGCGCTAAAAAGTTTTCAGATCGAGAAGTGAGAACTTATGTATGGGATAGAAACGGCTGGAAATTAATCGGTTCAACGGTTGAAGAATTGATAGTTACGTTTAATGAAGAAGGTGGAAACATTAAGATTAAGAGGTCAAAGTCTGAAAAAGCGGGAGAATGGAGTGAAATATTTTATTTAGTATTTAGAAAGCCACCGTATTCATCAAGTGAATTAGTAGATATCTTCAAAGAAATGCGAAAGCTGTGAATTGTAATCACAGCTTTCTTTTAAATAAGTTGTAGATTAGAAATAGTTGAAATGCGAGGTGCTAACCCAATATTCATAATGACGGCGCAAACCGTTAGCTCACTATGACTCACAATTTTCATTAACTATCCGTCTACAATATAAATATACATGATATTAAAATTTTTGTCAAGACATGAGATTATTTAGTTATCATAACTAGATAAAATAGAGAACGAAAAAAATTATTGATGAAACAAATTGCTTGTTTTATGATATAATATTTATAGAAAGACAAGAGGTATTATTAATGAAAACAAATGAAATTATTGAATTTGCCATTTTAGGAGTTAGCGCACAAATTGAGATCGTAGAATCATTAATGAATGTTGGAGAAGCTAAAAACATAATGTTAAAAGATTTAAATGGAAAGTTAAAAGAATTAGATTTAATTAAGCAAGGTTTAAAGATAAGTGGAATGTAATAGCCCTGATGAGTCTTTGCAAATTAAGACGAAACGCCAGAAATGGCGTAGGCTAGAAAAGCCAGAAAGAGAGGACATGAAACAATGTCAAAAATGATTACAAGAACTATCACAACGACAAATTTTAAGGCAGAAATTATTAATGCAGGAGGTGAAATTATTGATACGGTACAATGTGTTATGTATGGCGTAGTAAGCTTATCTAAAATGCGTAAGCATGTAATTGATGTGTTGGATTTAGATAAGAACGCACAGTTCATCGTATCGGATATCAAATATGAAGATCATAAGTATCAGCTGTCCGTTGAGCAATTCATGGAAGTAGCTACGTTAGTTGAGGAAACAGAAAGTGAGGAAACGAAATAATGAATGAATTAATTAAGGCTTCTGAGTGTGAGGTAGGTTATGTTTATACAACATTGAACGGTTCAAGCCGTAAAGATCGGGCGCAGGCGCTCAATGCGATCAATGCGCCGGAATCGAAAGGTGTATCCGATTATATTGGTAAGACAATTAACCTCGTTAATGTTGTTTGCCACGGCGTATCTATGCAGAATGAAGAAACTGGAGAAATGAATAACGTAACACGAACAATTCTGATTGATTCAGAAGGCAATCGTTACGCTTGCATTTCAAAGGGTGTTGTTGAATCCTTGAATAAGATTTTCGGAATCTTCGGTCTTCCTTCAAGTTGGGATGAACCGTTACCAGTTATTCCACAGCGGATTAAGGCAGGTAAAGGGCGAAAATTGATTTTGGAAGTAGACGAAAGTAAACTTTAAAATATAGCCCGCTTCGGCGGGCTTTTGCTTTAATCAAGGAAAGGAAAAAAAGATTATGGCGAAAGAGTTTAAGTTAACTGCCAAACAACAGGCAGAAGTAAGGCGATTAAATAAATCTATATCGAATAAGAAAAGCAGAATTAAAAAGGAATTCGGCGTTGAACTTCAAATTAAGACAAAGCCCATTAAAGAGTTTGGAAGTCGAAAAGAATACAATGAGTTTGTAAAGCAATCAAAGAAATTTATTGATCGTCGTAATTTCCGATATGTTAAAAACCCCCATGGCGTTGTATTACGTCGTGAAGAATATGAGCAGATTAAAAAGGATGTAGAAAAAATCAATCGTCGCAATAAGCGCAAATTAAATAAGATTGATAAGAAAACATTTACATCCAGAGGAAAGAAAACGGATACAAGAGTTATTGATCGTCGTTTAATGTTAGACCCTCGCTATGATTATTTGAGGGATATGGATTTCAAAAAGCGATGGCAAACTTTGCAAACAGCTCAAGATGTTGAGAATTATGCAGAAAAAGCAGCGAACAGGGCACGTGATGAATATGAATTAGAAACACAGAATTTGTTCAAGAATAACTATATAAAATCTCTTCAAAATGTTTTTGGTTCTAATGCTAATGCTATTATTGATAAGGTGAATGAAATGTCACCGGAAGAATTTGAACAATTATATTTAACAGAGGATATTGTAGATTTTGATTTCAACTATGATGATCAAATAGAAGTTGATAGTAAATTAGGATATTTAAACATGATTTTTGGAGCTTAGCATATGCTTCGCTATTGTGCTGATTTTGAAACAATAACGAATCCTGATGATTGTCGCGTTTGGGCTTATGCGATTGCCGAAGTAGGAAATATTAATAACTTTCATTATGGTAATAGTCTTGATGATTTCATGGAATTTATAGAAAAGAATCAGGCAATCTATTATTTCCACAATTTGAAATTTGATGGTGAATTCATTATTCATTGGCTATTAAATCATGGATTTAAACATTCAAAGAAGCCGGAGGAAAAAGAGTTTTCAACTTTGATATCAAGAATGGGTCAGTTTTATTCAATAGAAATTGTATACAAAAGACGCAAGAAAGGTGTAAACAAAGTTATTATCTACGACAGTTTAAAGAAATTACCCTTCAGTGTTGCTAATATTGCTAAAGCATTTCATCTTGAAATGTCAAAGCTGGAAATTGATTACAATGAATATCGTGAAATAGGTCATGAACTTACACAACAAGAAATTGATTATATTCGTAACGATGTCTGTATTGTATCGCAGGCTTTAGCGGTTCAGCTCGATCAAGGGTTAACCAAAATGACAAACGGCGCAGACGCTTTAAATTATTTTAAAGAGTTAATTGGAAAGAAAAAGTACAGGCAATTATTTCCGGTATTAGATTTAGAAATGGATAGTTCAATTCGATTAGCATATCGGGGTGGATGGACATATTGCAATCCAAAAATTGTTGATAAAGATTTAGGCGAAGGACTTGTTTATGATATGAATTCTATGTATCCTTCCATGATGGTTCATCGAATGTTACCGTATGGAAGACCTGAATATTTTACAGGGAAATATCAAGAAGATGAATTATATCCATTGTATATTCAAAAGATTGAATGCAGATTTAAGATTAAGCCGAATCATTTACCCACAATTCAATTGAAAAAGAATTTAATGTTTGCGATGAATGAGTATATTGAAGACAGTAAGGAAGTTGTGCAGATGGTGTTAACGAATGTTGATTTAAAATTATTTTTAGAACATTATGATATCATCGGTGGAATTGAATATATTGATGGTTATAAATTCAAAGCATGTCAAGGCGTATTTGATCAATACATTGATTACTGGATGAATATTAAAATGACAAGCGAAGGCGCAATTAAACAATTAGCGAAGCTTATGCTGAATTCTCTTTATGGAAAGTTTGCGACAAGACCGGATGTCACAGGGAAAATTCCTTACTTGGAAAACGGAATTGTTCGTTATGAATTAGGTGAGCCAGAAACAAGAGAACCAGAGTATACACCGCTTGGCGTATTTATAACCGCATGGGCTAGGGATAAAATTATTCGTACAGCTCAATCGGTTTATGATCGTTTCTGTTACGCTGATACGGATTCAATTCACATTACAGGAACAGATATTCCTGATATTGAAGTTGATGATAAGAAATTAAATTACTGGAAATTAGAAAGTCATTTTACACGAGCGAGGTTTATTAGACAAAAGACATACATTGAAGAAATAGATGGAAAATTGAATGTAAAATGTGCAGGTATGCCAGACAGTTTGAAAAAGTTGGTAACATGGGAAAATTTTCATGTTGGTTTCGAAAAAGCAGACGGCAGATTAATGCCGAAACATGTTCAAGGCGGAATAGTCCTTGTAGAAAGTCCATATAAATTGAGGTGAGAAAAATGAAATTTAGACTAGTTAATTCCGATTATGATGGGTGGTTAGAATGAAAGTAAAAATGTTAACTGACATTTACGGTCAGGCTCACTGGTATGACTTAGAAGTTCAGAATGTTCGAGTGTTTAAAGATCGTGTAAAATTTTACTTTACATTATCTGATGGGAAGCATTATACAAACGAGTATAATATTACAGACGTTATACAATTAAAAGTCAATGGTAAAATGCGAGTTAAGAATGGCATGAAATTAAATTATTAGGAGGATAAGAAAATGATTATTTACGTATTTTTGATTTCAGTTTTAATTACAATGTTAAGTTTATTTATCTGGATGAAATTCACAAAGACAGAAACAGTGAGTGGTATGATGATATTTATCATGTTGCTTGTGATATTTTGTTCTTGCTTAATTTTATAAGTCAGATTATAATAAGGATAGGAAAGGGGCGATAATATGCCAAGAATGACAAGAGACGAACGAATGAGTATTTATGAGAACATTCTGAAATCAGGCGATGATGTAACAGTATTAGGATCAATGGTTGATCGTTTACGTGGTGATGATGAAGAAATGGAACGTGAAATCAACGATCGAACGCGTGAAAGAGATGGATATCGTGAGGATATCGAGCGATTAACAGAAGCTGGCGAAACATGGAAAGGACGTTATGAAACATTGCGTGAAAAATACACGACTATGTTCTTGCGTGGAACAGATGACGCTTTGAAAGAACAACGTGATGATATTCGTAATGATGATGTAGAAGATAATGTGGAATGGAAAAATTTATTTGAAAAGTCAGATCGTAAAAAAGATCGAGAAAGAGAGGATGAAGAATAATGCCAAAAGCAACAATTAATAGTTTTGATTTACCGGGTATTTCGTCAAATGTTACCGTTTTAGATGTAGCGAACAGCATTCGTGCAACAGCTTCAGCAGATTATCAGGCACGCATTCCAGTTTTAACGCAGGAGAATATTGCGGAATATGGCAATGCCATGATGAATTATCAGCCAGCACAGAACGAATTTCTTCATAATTTAGTGAATAGAATCGGCTTAGTTGTCATTCAGAATAAGTTATGGATGAATCCACTTGCGCCCTTCAAACGAGGTATGTTGAATTTTGGCGATTCAATTGAAGAAATTTTTGTTAACATTGCAAAGGCTCAACAGTACACGGTAGCACCACCACAGAATAATCCGGGGGATGTGTTTGAGGTTCATACCCCGGACGTTAAAGCAATCTTCCATCGTCGTAATATGCAGGTCGTTTACACGCAGACGATTAACAATGATATGCTTCGTACAGCTTTCTTAAGCTATCGTGGTATTGAAGACTTAATCGCTCGTATTGTTGATTCGATGTATACTTCTGATAATTATGATGAATTCTTAATCATGAAGGAACTGATGAATCAGTATTATTCTAAAGGCTTATTCTATCCGGTTCAGGTTACTGCGCCGACAGATGAGGCTTCGGCGAAGACGATTGCGAAGACAGTTCGTGCATGGGCGACTTCATTAACTTTCTTATCCAATAAATACAATGCGCAGGGTGTTTATACTCACACGCCATTAGAAGATCAGATTTTGATTATGACACCTGCCACGGAAGCCATTCTGTCGGTTGAAGTATTGGCTTATGCGTTTAATATGGATAAAGCTGATTTTTTAAATCGTGTCGTTATCGTTGATGACTTAGGCGGTTTGGAAAACGAAGGCGTATTAATGCTTATGGTTGATCGTGATTGGTTTATGTGTTTTGATACATTCTACACATTTACTGAACAGTACAATGCGCTTCATCTGTATTGGAATTACTTTTTCCATCATCAGGGTATTTTCAGCACTTCGCAGTTTGCCAACGCAATTGCTTTCACTACGGCAACGCCAGCCATTCCCAGCGTAACCGTCGATCCGGCAACGGCAACGGTTGCTAAAGGAAAGACGCAGCAGTTCAGTGCTTCAGTTGTTGCGACAGGTGGGGCAAGTGAAAGAGTTGAATGGAGTATTTCAGGAAGTGCAGACGCAGGCACTACAATTGATAACAATGGATTATTAGTGATCAATGAAAATGAAACGGCAACGACCATCACCGTAACGGCAACGAGCGCATACGATTCTACAAAGACGGGAACGGCAACCGTCACAGTTGCTTCAGCTTAATTTATCAAAAATGGCATTTACAGCACTAACAGCGGTGCGCCTTCTGCATGGCGTACCGCTTTTTCCTGATAATAAAAATCAAATGACATTCGCCAATGCCGAGGCGCAAATGAATTTCTTCGCAGGGAAGACTGTAAAGCAATTCAACAATTTAACTTATCAGAGAAAAGACAGAAGAATCGCAGTTCCCGAAAATGTTGAAAATTTAATTGATATCAATTATGTGATGTTTCAGAATGCAGATTATGGAAATAAATGGTATTACGGATTCGTTACGAATGTTGAATATATGAATTCTAATTCTGCATGGGTTTACTTTGACATAGACGCTTATCAGACTTTTCAATTTGACATTCAATTATTAACGTCTTTTGTAGAAAGAGAACATGTTGCAGATGATACAGTTGGAAAGCACACTTTGCCTGAAGGATTAGAAACAGGGCCATATATTGCAACGACTGAAAGCCACTCACCAGCTGGGCCATTAAATATTTATATTATGGCAACGGAGAGTCTAGATCAGCCATACTGGAATGAGCCCGCAATCGTTGGCGGATTTCCTGTTCCGGTTTATTGGACGAGCTTAGGAAGTGTGGATGGATTTACAGTAACTGCATTAAAAGAAATTATTAATAGTTATGCACAAGCAGGAAAGATGGACGCAATTGTAGCGGTATTTACAGCACCATCAAATTTTGTAAGTACACAAGAAGGGGTGCGTGTTGAAACGTGGAACATGGCAAGCAGAAGTCTAAGCTTTACACCAAAAAATAACAAAATGTATTGTTATCCGTATTGTTGTCTTGTTGCCGAATGCATGGGTCAGGGAATTGAAATGCAGTATGAACTATTCAGCGGTGCGCCAACGGCAACCATCCGGGGTGGCTTTGGAGTGAATATGCAAGTCAGTGCCACGCCGAATAATTATGCAGGGGAACGAGTTAATCTTGAAAATATGATGACATTGAAAGACTGGCCAGTTTGTGCATGGGTGAATAATTACTATCAGAATTGGCTGGCTCAGAATAAGGCAAACATTGCCATTGGAACGACAAAAGCCGTTATTAAAACAGCGGGGAGTTTGGTAACTGGTGCAATTGGTGGTTTGGCTTCAGCTGCAAATGATATCGCTGGATTACTTGCAGAACAATATACACATTCCATTATTCCTGATCAAATGGTTGGAAGCGCTAATGCTGGCGATATTTCAGCGGTTTCAAGAATGCTGGGGTTTTATTCCTATTGTAAATCGGTGCGACCAGAATATGGTCAGATTATTGACAACTATTTTACAATGTTTGGTTACAAAGTGAATACACTGAAAGTTCCTGAAACAAACTCACGTGAATCATGGAATTATGTTAAAACAATTAACATTTCAATCGCTGGAAATGTAGCATCCAATTACATGGAACAAATTAAATCCATGTTTAATTCCGGCGTTACCTTATGGCATGGTGATTATATCGGGGATTATGGAAGGAGTAATAATATAGTATGAGTAAAAAACAATCTGGTATTCAATATGAAAATGCCTATAATTCGAGTGTTAATTTAAAAATGAAAACTCCAAAAAGCATGATCATGAATAGTCGCTCATTTATGAATTATTATGAACGATTAAAAAACATTGCATTAAATATGTTTGAGTGGAAAAACCTTCCTAGATCAGTAGATGTCCGATGGTTAGAATTATGTCTGTTTGAATTCGGATATTGTCTATTCTTTTTTGATGATGAATTAGGATTCCTGACACTTAACTGCTCAATTGGCGGACGCTTAAATGTTTATAGAACTCCAACATTGTATAGACCAATTACGCCATCTGGAATTGTCTTTCCTGAATATACGATTGATGATTCAGTTCTTATCTGGAATAATTTTACAAGAACGAATACAGAATGGATTATTATCCAATTTGCCGAACGTTTAGCACGTTTAGAAAGAACAATTGATATTAATGTAAATGCACAGAAAACGCCTTACGTTTATGTTACTGACGATAACACAAGATTATCTATTGAAAATATGGCGAAGAAAGTTGAAGATTTTGAACCTGCTATCATTGCAAACAAAAGCATTGACATTGAAAATAGTGTAAAATTATTAGATATGAAAGCGCCTTTTGTCGCTGATAAGTTAGAAATGCAAAAGCGCAGAATATGGAATGAAGCTATGACATTTCTTGGAGTTAAAAACAACGGTGCAGAAAAGCGTGAAAGATTGGTTGCAGAAGAGGCAGACGGAAGCGACGATGTGGAAGCTATGCGTTTCGTCATGCTGAATGCAAGACAACAGGCATGTGATCAGATTAATGAAATGTTTGGACTAAATATTTCAGTCGACTTTAGAAAGCCTTATAAAGAAGTGTTAAACGAAAGAAAAGAAGAAGCTGAAATATTAGAACTTGATTCTGACTATGATGAAAATGAAAGTGAGGTGTAATAATGGCGAATTATACAATCCAATTAAAAACAATTGTAGAAATTCCAAGTCAGAATAATCCTGAATTTTGGAATATGACGGTTAATCAAAAAATCGATATTGCGTTACCCACAATATTTGATTTTACATTTCCGTTTTATAATAAAGATGGATTGATTGAATGGGAAAAACGATTTATAAAACATTTTTACATGCGTGAAATCGGTTTTGAAACAATTGGTTTATGGAAAATGAAACTTGAAGATAAATTAAATATTATAATGCCAATGTATAATAAGCTATATTTAGAAGCTGAAAAAGTAAACGATTTAACAAACACTTTTAATATGAAAGAAACATACAATAGAACAAATAATGGTAACTCTAATTCTAATTCGAATAGTGAAACATCAGGTGACAATAAAACATTGTTTAGCGATACCCCTCAAAGTATGGTTGATTTAAATGGTAATAATTACGTTACTGAAATTACGCAAGGAACAGTAGGCGATATAACAAACACGAATCAAAATCAAACAGTTACAAATAATGAAAATTATGAAAATTCAAAAATCGGAAATTCAAGTGGTAAAACTCAAGCCGAATTATTCAAAATTGTGTCTGAATCCATTGTTCACATTGATAACTTAGTGTATAATGAATGTGAAGAGTTATTCATGTTATTATATTAGAATGGAGGAATAAAACATGGATGTAAATCAGATTATTCAGATTGTTTCAACACTTGGCTTTCCCATTGTAATGTGCGGATTAATGGGGTGGTATGTCTATCACATCACTGAATCTCATCGAAAAGATTCAATGAACCGGGAAGATCAGCACAGAGAAGAAGTTGAGAAGCTGAACGAACAGCACAGACAGGAAATGGAAAAAGTAACAGAAGCAATTAATAATAACACTTTAGCGTTAACAAAGCTATGCGAAAAAATAGAAGGGGATAATTAATATGAAAATTATTGATATTAGTAAACATAATGGAATCATTGATTTTGATAAAGTCAAAGCAAGCGGAAAAGTTGACGGTGTAATGATTCGGTCAAGCTGGGGGCATTTCAGGGAAGATGAACAGTTTAAACGAAATGTTTCTGAATGCGAAAGATTGAATATTACATATGGATTTTATCATTATAGCTACGCCTGCAATTATTCTGAAATGGTTGAAGAAGCAAAAGAACTGATCAATTTAATTAAAGATTATAAGCCATTGCTTCCGGTTGCCATTGATATGGAGGACGCAGACGGCTATAAAGCTAAAATGGGAACACTCAATAACATTACACTGAATACTGAAATTTGCCGTTATACATGTTCAGAATTAGAAAAAGCTGGATTCTATGCAATGGTTTATGCTAACTTAGATTGGACAAGAACAAAATTAAATATGACAATGCTTGCTCCGTATGATTTATGGCTAGCTAGATGGAACGCCAATGCGCCAAGTCGCAAATGTGGAATGTGGCAATACACAAACAGCGCAAGCGTTAACGGAATCGCCAGCCGGGTTGATATGAGTAAAGCTTATATTGATTATCCTTCTTTAATTAAAGAACATGGGCTGAATGGCTGGAAGGAATCCGAAATTCCAGAAGAGGAAGAAAACGAATTTGAAAAAGAGTGGGGGCATTATGTGGAATGCGTAAAGCCATTACAAATTCTTTGGTCTGATGATACTAATTACATGATTGGCTTCGGCGCAGATGATAAAGATTCTAGTTTTATTGCAAATAAAAAATACTTTTCAAAAGTGATTTAAAAACTATTTTAAAAAAGGGGGTGAAATAATGGGCATTTATTTAAACTTAAATCGTACACTTTCATACAATGCCCTTTTTACCTTCATTATTGGTAATCGTGGCGGAGGTAAAACATACGGATTTAAACAATGGGCGATTAATGATTTTATTAAAAATAAAAAGCAATTCATCTATTTGAGAAGATATAAAACAGAATTGATCGATGTTAACAAGTTCTTTGCAGATATCCAACATGAATTCCCTGATCATGAATTTAAAATAAGAGGAAAAGAATTCCTCATTGACGATGAAGTGGCAGGCTGGGCGGTTGCACTGTCAACTGCCCTCACTAAAAAATCCGTTCCTTATCCTAACGTTAATAAAATAGGATTCGATGAATTCTTAATAGCAAAATCTGCGATTCATTATATGTCAAACGAGGTGATGAGTTTCCTAGAATTCTATTCAACAGTTGAACGATTAAGAACAGGAAATTTGAGTGATGATGTGCGTGTAATATTCATGGGAAATAATATTTCAATTATCAATCCATACTTTCAATATTTTAAATTGAAACCGAATCTTAATAAAGAATTCACAAGAAAAGGAGATATCTTAATTCAATATTATAGCAACATTGAATACATTCAAAAAATGAAACAAACACGGTTTGGAAAATTAATTGAAGGAACTGAATATGCAAATTATGCAATTGAAAATAAAAGCCTAACAGAAAAAGAAGAATTCATAGAAAAGAGAACACAAACAGCTAAGTATATTTTCACGATTGATTATAAGGGTTCACAATGCGGAGTTTGGAAGGATTACTATAATGGAGTTCTATATACAAGTGAAATTATAGACCCTTCATGTGCCTTTCATTATTGCGTAAGGACTGCCGACGCACAACCAAACATTAGTTTATGCAAAAGTGCAAGAAGGAGTTTCCATCTTAAGCAATTAATCCTTGCTTTTGAAATTGGTTCGATACGGTATGAAAATTTAAGAATTAAGAGTTTGACACAAGACATTTTGAGAGATATACTTTAAATAGAAAGGGGTAGTTATTATGAAAGAAACAATGATGATCATTATTACAATTATTGTTATTTACAAAATAGTAACGCGTAATAAAAATGGCTGATGAATTTAATATCCCTAAAAAACAAATACCCTATTTTATCAACACTCTACCATTAACTTATAATGCTTCAATTACTTATTATGAACAAGTTGGACAATTAGTTTATAAAATTAATGAATTAATTGACGCCATGAATTCATATGCTGAAGATTATAAGTCATACACAGATGAACAAATAGCACTATTGAAAAAATACGTTGATTCACAAATTACGGAAGTTTATGCTTATGCAGATAAAATAAATATTGATTTAACAAATCTCATTGGCATAACAGCAGACAGTTTAAAAGCTGACTATATCAGTAAAATAAACCAGCTTAATTCATCATTAAATGCAAGAATAACTCAAGAAGTATTTACGATTAATAATCGAATTACTTCAGAAGTAATCACATTAAATTCAAGAATTTCATTAGAAGTTCAAAATTTAAAAGATTATATTGATTCTCAATTAATAGATATTAAAGTTATAGACCCAACGACCGGATTAATTTCAGACTTACAAACAACCTTAAATAATATTGTTAACTTGATGAAAGGTGACGCATTAACAGCTGAGCAATATGATGCTTTGAAATTAACAGCTCAGACTTACGACAATAAAAAGTTAACAGCATACCAATATGACTTTAATGGAAAATCATTATTAACAATGTAAAGGAGGGTTATATAATGAGCTCAACAAATAAGACTACGCATTATGATTTATCACAATTTACAGCCAACGACATACCAGCATGGTTAGCTGATTACAATTCAGATATGGGTAAAATTGACACTGGAATTTATAATGCTCAAACAGCGGGTGGAGAAGCGAGTACAAAAGCAGATAATGCATTGAATTCAGCTAATGAAGCAAAAACTGCTGTGGAAAGCTTATCTACAACTGTTACAAGTTTACAATCAACCGTAACAAAAAATACAGAAGATATTAGTGGTGTTCAGACTTCATTAACTTCATTAACTTCTCAAGTAAGTGCAAACGGTGAAGCTATTCAGTCTATCATATCTCAAGACTTTCAAACACAGATCGCTAATACAAATTCAAAATTAAATCAAGACAAAATAAATGTAACAATTTCTAATTTTGTAAATGATTCAACATTTGCAAAATTTAAATTCCGTGCAAGTTTAAATTGGAGTGGTGTAACTACCAATTACATTCCCACAGGTAGTTTATCACCTAATTCAGAATATGGCGGTGCTATCCTATTACAGACTACAAACGATTTGTTATATGTATATACAGAAACAGATCCATCTTCTCTTGTATTTGACTGGTTGTCTATTCGTTTAAATAACGTAATGTGAGGTGAGAAAATGAACACACTTATTAATTCATCAAGCAATGTAACATATTTATATAAAGATGGAATTTTAGACCCAAGAATTACTTTACCAACTGGAATAACAAATACGGGAACTTATTTAATTAATAATGGCGGAAACGTCACGTTAGATTTTGCAATTCCGGAAATTATCGGAAAATCATTGTTCATTAAATGCTTATCATCCACCTCACCTGCTGCAAACCAATATTTTCTACTATGGAAAATTGGAAGTCCTAATAAATATGAAAAGTTAATTTTTGATAATGCAAATGGATTAAATGAACAGTGCTATTTAGGATTAGACTTCTCTAATGCTAATCCATCTGATACTCAAAGAATATCATTTACAGGAAATTCAAATAAAATGATGGTGTATGAAATCTTCTATTTTTAACTCCCCTGAATAATATGACATTCGATGTCA
>UMKT01032198.1_pt1 | contig 14109 bp, 10 predicted proteins | sample 1966401 | NCBI WGS metagenome assembly UMKT01 (sample SAMEA4836185, study PRJEB28245) | human gut metagenome | biome: gut microbiome; material: fecal sample | place: Denmark | collected 2008
GACTGCTTTCCATTGCAGGGATCTTCGGTATTCTTATGGCAGGACCCCGTCTGGCAAATATAGTGCCTCCGTTAGCCGCGTTTGCAGTGAATGCTGTGTGTATTTTACTGCTGATGATACTGGGCTGTCATAATGTGATCATGTACAATCATTCTACCTTTGTTCTGGGCTATTTGCTGCTTCTGGGCTATGATGTGACAGGAAAGGAATACACCTTCCGTGTGATCGGCTTGTTGGTGGGAATGGTGATCTGTATGATCGTCTTCTATAAGAACCAGAGAAACAGAGCCTATCGAAGAACCTTCCTGGATTTGTTCCGGGAATTTGATCTTAAGTCAGCAAGAAGCAGATGGTATGTGAAATTGACACTGATTGTATCCAGCGCAATGCTGTTTATGAATCTTCTGGGACTTCCCAGAGCAATGTGGGCAGGAATCGCCTGTATGTCCGTATGTCTGCCTTTTACAGAGGACTGTATCCCAAGGTCTGTGAGCAGAGGAATGTTTAATGTTGTGGGCTGTCTGCTGTTTATTGTGCTGTATCTGGTACTTCCTAAATCCATGTATCCGTACATTGGAATGATCGGAGGAATCGGAGTTGGATATTCAGCAGGATATCCGTGGCAGACTGCATTTAATACATTTGGAGCGTTGTCTATTGCAGCAGGGATCTTCGGAATGCCGGCAGCAATAGCACTTCGTATAGGTGCCAATGTTCTGGGAGCAGCTTATACGGTAATCTGCAATAAAGTAACAGATAAAGTAGCAGAGTATATAGGCACAAATAAATGTGCAGAAAATCTTTCCTGACTGAAACTGCGGAGCGGTTATAAGCAAGTAAAAAAGCGGATGATTTTATCCGTCTGATATGTATTCTGGGAATAGAGTGAATATTAACGTACAATGACAGAGGGAGAGAGAAAGAATATGAAACAGGATACCCTGGAAGGCAGGGCGAAAACGAAAAATGGTGTAAAACGATTATGCTTTTCAGCAGTATGTATTTTACTGGAAGCAGCTTTTATCATTGCGATGATCACAAAGCTGAATCAATATGCGGAGATTATCAATCTGATGACAAGGCTTCTTGCAGGTGTACTGGTTCTTAAGCTGTATGCGTCAGACCAGACTTCATCTATGAAAATGCCCTGGGTTATTTTGATCCTTGTATTCCCTATCCTGGGAGTGGGATTGTACTTACTGATTGGTCTCAATGGCGGTACCCGTAAAATGCGGGAGCGTTATGACCAGATCGACAGGGAACTTCTGCCGTTGCTTCCCAATGACAGTGAGTGCAGGGAAACGCTTGGCAGGAAAATCCCGAAGGCAGGCAATATTTCTGATTATATACAGAAAAATGCCTCCTATCCGGTCTATCAGAATACAGATGTTATTTATTATGATGAGGCAGTCAAAGGGCTGGAGGCTCAGCTGGCAGATCTGGCAAAGGCAGAGAAATTCATTTTTATGGAATATCATGCCATTGAGGATGCACAGGCCTGGCATAAAATCCAGAGAGTTCTGGAAGACCGCGTAAAGGCAGGCGTAGAAGTCAGAGTATTTTATGACGACATGGGTTCCATTGGGTTTATCAATACAGACTTCATTAAGAAAATGGAAAATGTGGGAATCCATTGCAGAGTGTTCAACCCTTTTACTCCGGGTCTGAATGTGTTCCTGAATAACCGGGATCACCGCAAGATCACAGTGATCGATGGAAAAGTGGGATTTACCGGCGGTTACAACCTTGCCAACGAATATTTTAATTTCACACATCCTTATGGACAGTGGAAGGATACAGGTATCCGTCTGGAGGGGGAGGCAGTCCGTTCCCTGACAGTAACATTCCTGGAGATGTGGAATGCTGTCAGTGATAAGGATAAAAATGACAGTGATTTTACCGGATTTCTGGTTCAGACCGATTATCAGGCAAAGCAGACAGGCTTTATCCAGCCTTATGCGGACAGTCCTATGGACCATGAACAGGTAGGCGAAGAGGTGTATATCAGTATGGTGAATAAAGCGGAAAAATACTGCTGGTTTATGACACCGTACCTGATCATCACAGATGAAATGAGCCATGCGCTGTGTCTGGCTGCCAAGCGTGGGGTAGATGTGAGAATCATCACACCTGGTATTCCGGATAAAAAGATGATCTACAATATCAATCACACGTTCCTTTTACCATGGACTGGTAAAACATGGAGTGCGTATCTATGAATGGACACCTGGTTTCTGTCATGCAAAGATGAGTGTGGCAGATGATTGTATGGCAACCTGCGGAACCATAAATCTGGATTACAGAAGTCTGTATCATCATTTTGAAAACGGCTGCTTTATGGCAGACTGCCAGGCAGTTCTGGATATCCGAAATGATCTTGCAGCAACAATGGATGAATGCCGTGAAGTCACAGAACGGTACAGTACCGGACGCAGCGCATATCTGCGATTGGGACAGCTGTTTATGAGGTTATTTGCGGGATTATTATAACACTTGGAAAAAAGCAGAATATCGTGTACAATGGAATGGGGAACAGCAAAACTATTATAAATATGGGAGGAATTTTAACTATGGATCTTTCAACCTTAGTAAAAATGTCAAATACTTATGGAAGCAACCCTGCCTATGTTCTTGCAGGCGGCGGTAATACTTCTGTAAAAGACGACACTACATTGTATGTAAAAGGCTCCGGTACACAGCTTGCCACAATCAAGGCAGAGGAATTTGTGGAAATGAGCAGAGCACGCTTGAATGAGATCATGAAAACAGATTATCCGGAAGATGATGTCAAACGTGAATCACTGTATCTTGCAGATGTTATGGCTGCAGTAACAGATGCTGACAAAACAAAACGTCCAAGTGTAGAAGCACTGCTTCATAACTTATTTGCCTACACATATGTACTGCATGTTCATCCTACACTTGTCAATGGACTGACCTGCGGAAAAGGGGCAAAGGAACTCAGCGAACAGCTCCTTGGAAAAGATGTACTCTGGATCGATATCTGCAAACCCGGATATACGCTTGCACGTATCTGCTATGAGAAAATGAATGCTTATAAAGAAGAATCCGGAAAAGATGTTCAGGTTCTTCTGCTCCAGAATCACGGAATTTTCGTTGCAGCAAATACTGTAGAGGAAATTGGAGTATTATTTGACGGCGTGATCAGTAAATTAGAGAAACAGGTAAAGAGAACTGCTGATGTCAGTGATGCGGTTACACCTGAAAAAGAGCAGGCAGCAGAGAAGCTTTCCCAGTTACTGGGACATGCGGTAGAAGTTGTACCTGTAGCGGAAGCTGATAACTTCGTAAAAGATAAGGCAGCGGCTGCACCGCTTCTGAAACCATTTACACCGGATCACATTGTATACTGTGGACCATATCCGTTATTTGTAGAAAATATTGATCAGGCAAAAGATGCGCTGGACGCATTTATGAAAGAGAATGACAAAGAGCCAAGACTGATCCTGGTACAGGGAGTTGGCGCCTTTATTATGGAAGATGATAAGGGAAAAGCTGCAAAAGCACAGCTTCTTGTAAAAGATGCCATCAAGCTTGCAGTATATGCAGAAAGCTTTGGCGGTCCGCTTCATATGACGGATGATATTACATACTTTATCACACATTGGGAAGCAGAAGCATATCGCAGTAAGAAATAATATAATAAGGGGCTGTCGTTTTTTGACAGCCCTTATTATATTGGTTTAAACACTATATTTTTAAAGGAAAGGTTTATTTTCAGCAAATCTTATTTCGTTTCTTTTTTCTCTTTGGCCTTCCTGGATTCAGGAATATTTCCCTCTCCATAGTAAGCTTTCAGATAGATTTCCTTCAGCTCAGACATTAATGGATATCTCGGGTTGGCACCGGTACACTGGTCGTTGAATGCCTGTTCGGTCATTTCGTCCAGAGTTTCGAGGAAGTATTTCTCGTCTACGCCGTATTCTTTGATCGTATGTTTGATCTCGATAGTATCCATCAGTTCCTGCAGTTTCTGGAGAAGCTTCTCAAATACTTCGCTGTCGTTCTTGCCTGTCAGACCTACAGAACGGCCAATCTCAGCGTAACGTGCAAGTGTGTGCGGATACTGATACTGTGGGAAGGTACCCATCTTAGCCGGAACTTCGGCTGCATTATAGCGCAGAACATGAAGCAGAACCAGAGCATTTGCAATACCATGTGGAAGGTGATGGAAAGCTCCCAGCTTATGAGCAAGAGAGTGGTTTACGCCAAGGAAAGCATTTGCGAAAGCCATACCAGCCATGCAGGAAGCATTTGCCATATGCTGTCTTGCTTCTACATCAGAACCATCTTTGTATGCACGTGGCAGATAGTTAAATACCAGTTTGATTGCATTTAATGCAAGACCATCTGTATAATCAGATGCCATCATGGAAGCATAGGCTTCAAGTGCATGAGTCATAACGTCGATACCGGAAGCACAGGTCAGTCCCTTAGGTGCGCTCATCATATTATCTGTATCAACAATAGCCATGTCAGGCATTAATTCATAATCAGCCAGAGGCCATTTGATACCTGTAGTCTTATCAGTAATAATAGCAAAAGGTGTTACCTCGGAACCTGTACCGGAAGATGTTGGAACAGCTATAAAGTAAGCTTTCTTACCCATATGCGGGAATGTGAAGATTCTCTTACGGATATCCATAAAGTCCATAGCCATATCATCAAAGTTGGCGTCCGGATTTTCATAGAGAACCCACATGATCTTGCCGGCATCCATTGCGGAACCACCGCCCATTGCGATAATGCAGTCAGGCTCGAACATTCTCATTGCAGCAGCACCGGCTCTTGCAGAAGCGAGAGATGGATCTGGCTCTACATCGTAGAAGCAGGTATGTACGATTCCCATCTGATCTAATTTATCTTCGATCTTTTTAGTATATCCATTCTTATAAAGGAAAGAGTCTGTTACGATAAAGCAGCGTTTCTTGTGCATAACAGTGCCAAGTTCATCCAGAGCAACCGGCAGGCAGCCTTTTTTGAAATAAACTTTTTCCGGTGTTCTAATCCAGAGCATATTTTCTCTCCTTTCAGCAACGGTCTTGATGTTGATAAGATGTTTCACACCTACGTTCTCAGATACGGAGTTGCCACCCCAGGAACCGCAGCCCAGAGTCAGGGACGGAACAAGTTTGAAGTTGTAAAGGTCGCCGATGCCGCCCTGAGAAGATGGAGTATTGATGAGGATACGGCAGGTCTTCATAGCTGCTGCATGTTTTTCCATCTTTTCCTTCTCTCTTGTGTCAATGTAGAGAGCGGAGGTATGTCCATAACCGCCGTCAGCTACAAGCTGTTCAGCTTTGGCAATCGCTTCGTCAAAAGTTTTGGCCTTGTACATGGCAAGTACAGGGGAAAGCTTCTCATGTGCGAATTCTTCGCTGATGTCTACAGATTCAACTTCACCGATCAGAATCTTTGTCTCAGGAGGAACTGCAACACCGGCCATCTCAGCGATAGTGGCAGCCTTCTGGCCTACGATCTTTGCATTCAATGCGCCATTGATAAGGATAGTTTTTCTTACTTTCTCTAATTCATCCGGTTTCAGGAAGTAACATCCTCTGTAAAGGAATTCTTCTTTTACTTTCTTATAAATGCTCTCAAGAACAGTTACAGACTGTTCGGAAGCACAGATCATACCATTGTCAAAGGTCTTGGAATGGATGATGGAGTTAACTGCCAGACGGATATCTGCACTGTCATCAATGATAACAGGAGTATTTCCGGGACCTACACCTAAAGCAGGTTTTCCGGAAGAATAGGCAGCCTTAACCATTCCGGGACCACCTGTGGCAAGGATGATGTCTGCTTCACGCATAACCTGATTTGTCAGATCAAGACTTGGAACATCAATCCATCCGATGATTCCCTCCGGTGCACCGGCTTCTACAGCTGCCTCCAGAACAACCTTTGCTGCCTCAATGGTACATTTCTTTGCGCGGGGATGCGGACTGATGATGATTGCATTACGTGTTTTCAGCGCGATCAGAGTTTTGAAGATTGCAGTAGATGTCGGGTTAGTTGTAGGAATAACTGCAGCGATCAGACCGATTGGCTCAGCTATTTTCTTAATACCGTAAGCAGTGTCTTCTTCAATCACACCGCAGGTTCTGGTATTCTTATATGCGTTGTATACATATTCGGCTGCGTAATGGTTCTTGATAACCTTATCTTCTACAATACCCATTCCTGTTTCTTCAACAGCATCTTTAGCAAGCGGGATACGTGCTTTGTCAGCAGCAGTAGCGGCAGCTTTAAAAATCTTATCTACCTGCTCCTGGGTAAATGTTGCGAAAATCTTCTGTGCCTCTTTCATGGCTGCAATCTTTGCAGTAAGGGCTTCAGGGGTGTCGATGATGGTTGGGATAGTGTTCTCTTTTTTTGCCATTTGGGAATCCTCCTGTTTGTGTTTTCGTTAAAAGTATTTACCGTGACCTGTTATGTTTTTATTATACAAATAAACTGATTATTCGGTCAACAGTAACATTAATATGAGCATAACGAAATATTGCGGCGAAAATTGTGCATAATCACGTAAATAATGTGAATAAAATATCAATTGTCAGAATATATGAGAAAAAATTAACAATATATGTTCTGTTGGCAACTGAGAGAAAGTTAAAAAAATAACGTTAATAAATTAACAACCTCGATAATGCTATTATATGACTTTGTTAATCATTTGTCAATTACATAGCATATGAAAAAGTTAACAAATACTAACTGGGAATTTCGTGAAAATATAACAATATAATTTGTAGAAGGATTTATGTTTTTCCATATGTTTGCAGGAGATTAAGAGTTACTGTGAACGGAGTGAACAGTAATGATTAAGAAAAATTAAGCCCCGCAAAATCTGCGGGGCTTAATTTTTCTTAAATTTCTATTTGTTTCAGGCTTTTCTGAAAGCGGCTCTCTTACGTTCTCTGGAATCCAGAAGTCTCTTACGGATACGGAGAGACTCCGGTGTAACCTCAAGGAGTTCATCCTGGTCGATGAAATCGATGGCCTGTTCCAGACTGAGAACTCTTGGTGGAGTTAATTTCAGTGCATCATCAGCGGAAGAAGAACGTGTGTTAGTCAGATGTTTTGTCTTGCATACGTTCAGCTCGATATCTTCGGCTTTACCATTCTGTCCGATAACCATACCGCTGTAAACCTTTGCACCAGGTCCGATAAACAGAGTACCACGCTCCTGGGCTGCGAACAGACCATAAGTAACAGCTTCACCAGCCTCGAAAGCGATCAGAGATCCCTGTTTTCTGTACTGGAAATCTCCCTTGTAAGGAGCATATCCGTCAAACATAGTATTGATGATGCCGGTACCCTTGGTGGAAGTAAGGAACTCACCGCGGAATCCGATCAGTCCACGGGAAGGAATGTGGAATTCCAGACGGACAGTACCGTCACTGGCAGTACTCATACCCTGCAGTTCACCTTTACGTTCGCTCAGCTTTTGGATTACAGTACCGGAAAATTCTTCCGGAACATCTACATAAGCGATTTCCATAGGTTCAAGTTTCTTTCCGCGCTCGTCTGTTTTGTACAGAACCTCCGGTTTACTTACTGCGAATTCATAACCTTCACGTCTCATGTTCTCAATCAGGACAGACAGATGAAGTTCTCCACGTCCGGAAACCTTAAAGGCTTCTGTTGTTTCAGTATCTTCTACACGAAGGCTGACATCTGTATTCAGCTCACGGTAGAGACGGTCACGAAGATGACGGGATGTGATGTATTTACCTTCCTGGCCTGCCAGTGGACTGTCATTTACGATGAAGTTCATGGCAATGGTAGGCTCGGAAATCTTCTGGAAAGGAATTGCCTCCGGGTTTTCTCCGCCGCAGAGAGTATCACCGATATGGATGTCTGCGATACCGGAAATAGCAACGATGGAACCAATAGTAGCTTCCTTTACTTCAACCTTATTCAGACCGTCAAACTCATAGAGCTTGCTGATTTTAACTTTCTTACGTTTGTCCAGATCATGATGGTTTAACAGAGTCAGCTCCTGATTAACGGCAATCTTACCATTCTCAACTTTACCTACACCGATACGTCCCACATATTCGTTGTAGTCAATGGTGCTGATCAGAACCTGAGTATCTGCATCAGGATCTCCCTCCGGAGCAGGGATATATTTCAGAATAGCGTCAAACAGAGGAGCCATATCCTTAGGAGTATCGTTTAAGTCAATCACAGCATGTCCTGCTTTTGCAGAAGCATACAGGAACGGGCAGTCAAGCTGCTCGTCAGAAGCACCAAGATCCATAAGAAGTTCCAGAACTTCATCTACAACTTCGTCAGGACGAGCTTCCGGACGGTCAATCTTGTTGATACATACGATTACATGGAGATCAAGTTCAAGGGCTTTCTTAAGAACGAATTTAGTCTGAGGCATAGCACCTTCGAAAGCATCAACGAGAAGAATAACACCGTCTACCATTTTAAGTACACGTTCTACTTCGCCGCCGAAATCAGCATGTCCTGGTGTGTCGATGATATTAATCTTTGTATCTTTGTAATGAATAGCTGTATTCTTGGATAAAATAGTGATACCACGCTCACGCTCAATATCATTGGAGTCCATGACACGTTCCTGAACTTCCTGATTTTCGCGGAATACACCGCTCTGTTTCAGAAGCTGGTCAACCAGAGTTGTTTTACCATGGTCAACGTGGGCGATAATGGCTACGTTACGGACATCTTCACGTTTTGTTCTCATAAAATGATTTTCCTTTCCTCTTTAAGCTTTGAATGGGTAACTGTTCGGCACACTGGCGAACAGTCACCGGAATTGTTAATATTCATGTGTTATCAGCAGGATTATTTTGCTGCAAAAGCATTTTTCAAGCACGATATAATCCTGCAGATGAATTTGTTCCTATTATTATGTGTTTTTTTCAATAAGTTACCCGAATTTTCAGTTTACCACATTTTCGCCAGATTACAAGGTGTTAAAATAATTTTTTTTATTTTTGCAGATTCTGGTTCTAAATGAGAATGCCTGTACATAACCTTATAAAGAACAATACAAGGTACAGAGGAGCATATGCGGGATCGCTGAAAAAGCAGAGACGATTTACGGTCTGCACTGCAGGCAGGGATTCTGACATAGGTGCTCTACAGGGAAGGAGAACCACATTATGGCAGATAAAATTATTGAAAACAATCAGGTATCTATGATGGGCAAAATTGCAGCAGGCTTTACATTCAGTCATCAGGTCTTTGGAGAAGGCTTCTATATGACTGAGCTGCTGGTCAAAAGGCTCAGTGATTCGGAAGACAGGATTCCGGTGATGGTTTCTGAACGGCTGGTGGATGTAACGCAGGATTATATCGGAGAATATGTGGAAATCCATGGACAGTTCCGCTCATATAACCGCCATGAGGAGAAGCACAACCGTCTCGTGCTTTCAGTATTCAGCAGAGAACTGAAGTTTGTGGAAGAAGAGGATGAAACAGTTCCGGTAAATCAGATTTTTCTGGACGGATATATCTGTAAGCCTCCGGTGTACCGTAAAACTCCTCTTGGAAGAGAAATTGCGGATGTGCTGTTGGCAGTAAATCGTCCGTATGGAAAATCAGATTACATACCATGTATCTGCTGGGGCAGAAATGCCCGCTATGCATCTGCGTTTGAGGTTGGCGGTCATGTCCTGATCTGGGGACGTATCCAGAGCAGAGAATATATGAAACGGATCGGGGAAAATGAAACAGAGAAGAGAGTTGCGTATGAAGTATCTGTAAGCAAGCTGGAATATATGGAATAATTCCATTGCCGCAGGCAATTTGGAATGAATTTTGGCCACGTTACTGTGAACGGAGTGGTTATTGTTCACTGGTGATATCCCGCGAGGTGTTTTTTGTGAGCGAAGGTCACAGAAAACCCGAGACATACCGCGCGAATTTATGCGATTAGCATAAATTGAGTTTGCAAAGCAAACGATACTCCTTGGGCTTTGCGCAAGGAGGTTCATATTTTTTGCATCGCGAAGCGTGTTGCTGAGAACGGAGTGAACAGTAACACGGAGTGAACAGTAACGATTACTGTAAACAGTAACACTTGCAATTCTTCATAAACTGCGGTAATATAAGCGTATTCAGATAACTATGGCAGCCTGCTGTTCCACGAAGCATTCCGGCGTGAATATGCCGGAAGCTCATCGCAGAAGTCGAAAACAGACTGCTGTTTATCATGTCTGTAATGACACAGAGAAGAAGGTACAATTTCAATAACGATAAGAGGAATTGTTTGTTATGGAAAAAGAATTTACAGAGGTTTACTGTGGCGGGGGAAAGGGAAAGACAACTCTGGCGATCGGTCAGTGTCTGAGAGCTTCCGCACAGGGTAAAAGCGTCATTATTATTCAGTTTCTGAAAGGAAGAGAGCGCAGGGAACTGGATTTTCTGGAGGAATTGGATAATCTGGATATTAAGATATTCCGTTTTGCGAAGCATGATGAAGGATATGAGGAGCTGAATGAGCAGGAGAAGGCAGAGGAGAAAACCAATATTCTCAATGCTTTGAATTTTGCGCGCAAAGTGATCGCAACGCAGGAATGCGATTTTCTGCTCCTGGATGAGATTCTTGCACTTCCGGATTATGGGATCACTACTGCAGAGGCAATCGGTGATATCCTGAAGATGAAGGACGAGAGTATGCATATTTTGCTTACGGGACGGACGTTACCGGACAGCCTGCGTAAATATGCAGACAGCATAACTACACTGACAACAGAGATTGTATAAGGTGTATAAAACCTGATTATTGTTTATGAATGGACAGTAATCTGTATGGAAATTACAGAAGAATAAAGGAGGAAGGCAAATGGCAATTTTTAAAGGTGCAGGTGTTGCAATCGTAACCCCTATGTATGAAGATGGCAAGGTTAATTATGATAAACTGGAGGAACTTCTGGAGTATCAGATTGCAAACAGTACAGATGCGATCATTATCTGCGGAACAACAGGAGAATCATCAACGATGACGCATGGAGAGCATCTTAAGACAATTAAGTTTGCAATCGACAAGGTAAACAAACGTGTTCCGGTTATCGCAGGTACAGGTTCCAACTGTACGGAAACTGCAATTATGATGTCAAAGGAGGCTGCTTCTTACGGTGCAGATGCACTTCTTATAGTGACTCCATATTATAACAAGGCGACTCAGAAAGGACTGATCGCTCATTATACAGCTATTGCAGAGGCAGTTCCGGAAACACCGATCATTATGTACAATGTTCCGAGCCGTACAGGTTGTAACATTCAGCCTGCAACAGCAGTAGCTCTGGCTAAAAATGTTAAGAATATTGTTGGTATCAAAGCAGCAAGCGGAGATCTTTCACAGATTGCAACCATGATGTCCATGGCTGATGGCTGCATTGAACTCTACTCCGGAAATGATGATCAGGTACTTCCGATCCTTTCACTTGGCGGACTTGGAGTAATTTCCGTACTTTCTAATGTAGCTCCTAAGGAAACACATGATATGGTTATGAAATTCCTTGAAGGAGATACAAAGGGTGCAGCAGAAATCCAGTTAAAGGCAATCCCGTTAATTCATGCACTGTTCAGTGAAGTAAACCCGATTCCGGTGAAAGCAGCTCTGAATCTGATGGGTAAAGAAGTGGGACCACTTCGTATGCCATTATCCGAGATGGAAGATGCAAACAAGGCAAAACTTGCTGAAGAACTGAAGAATTTCGGAATTAAACTTGCATAAATATAACCGCAGGATTGTTCGGAAAATCAACTTGCCGATATACTGGAATTGAGAGGAATAGACAAATGGTAAAGATTATTATGCATGGCTGTAACGGTCACATGGGTCAGGTAATCTCCGGACTTGTGGAGAAGGATCCGGATGCTGAGATCGTAGCAGGTATCGATGTGGCAGATCAGGGAAAGAACAGCTACCCTGTATATACAAATATGGAAGAATGTCAGGTAGAGGCAGATGCCCTTATCGACTTCTCTTCTGCAAAAGCAACAGATGCACTTCTTGCTTACTGTGAGAAACGCAAACTTCCGGTTGTATTATGTACAACCGGTTTAAGCAAGGAGCAGCTTGCAAAGGTGGAAGAGACATCTAAGAATGTCGCAGTTCTGAAATCTGCAAATATGTCTCTGGGAATCAATACTCTGATGAAACTGCTTCAGGATGCGGCAAAGGTTCTGGCAACAGCAGGATTTGACATGGAGATTGTAGAGAAGCATCACAGACTGAAACTGGATGCACCAAGCGGAACAGCACTTGCACTGGCTGACAGCATTAATGAGGCAATGGATAACCAGTATCATTATATTTATGACCGCAGCCAGAGACGTGAGATGCGAGATGATAAGGAAATCGGTATCTCAGCAGTCCGCGGTGGAACAATCGTAGGAGAACACGAAGTGATCTTCGCAGGTCCGGATGAAGTGATCGAATTTAAGCATACTGCATATTCCAAAGCTGTATTTGGAAAGGGTGCTGTTGAAGCTGCGAAATTCCTTGCAGGCAAACCGGCAGGAAGATATGATATGAGCGATGTTATCAGTGCAAAATAATCAGGAATGCAGTAAAAATTGATAACTGGTAATTTTCAGTATCTTCATAGCAGTGAAATAAAATATATAAAAGGAAAGTGTATCTGATGTTTCAGAACACTTTCCTTTTTTGTAATATTGGCCTGTATGCTGCTATAATAATTCTGATCAATGATTATATGCGTAAGTCAGCAATGTTCTGGAATCCTGCCAGCGGGCAGAAGATGAATCTGCACCCAGGACAACAGAAATATAGGTGTTTCCCCTTGCGGAATAAGAAAGTCCGACAAAACAATAGCCTGCTTTGTTGGTATAGCCTGTTTTCATACCCTGAACTCCCGGAACATTGCCGAGCAGGGCGTTGGTGGTGCCGATAGAATAGCTTCTGCCGGTGTTGAGATTAGAGAAAGAATAATAGCCGGTGCTCACCAGTTTGCGGAACATAGGCTTTTTGATCGCATACTGGGCAATTTTTGCCAGGTCAGAAGCTGTTGTGTAATGGTTATACCCTGCATCCAGACCATTTGGGGTTGCGAAATGTGTATTCGTACATCCGATCTCTGCTGCTTTTTTATTCATTAATTTAACAAACTTTGCAGTGGAACCGCTGACGTGTTCGGCAATGGCAACTGCGGTGTCGTTGTGGGAGGGAAGCATCAGGGAATAAAGCAGATCTTTCAGATAAAATATTTCTCCTGCATTTGCATAAAGCTTGCTGGGTTCAATAGATGCTGCGTAAGGGGAGAACTTTACTTTTTCGTTTAATTTGCAGTTTTCAAGTGCAAGGATACAGGTCATAATCTTGGTTGTGCTGGCGTTGGCATGAGCAACATTTTCATTTTTGCCATAAATAATCTGACCGGTATCTGCATTCATGAGAAGTGCACAGTCAGAGGAAAGGGAATAATTTAATCCGGTGTGGGTGACAGTACCATTCTGGTTAAAGTAATAGTAAGTTCCCTTGATTTTGTGTTTTCCTGTAACTGCTTTTCCGTCTTTGCCAAAATAGTATTTCTTTCCGGATTTGTCAGTGTACCATCCGGTAACCATGGCACCGTCTTTACCGACATAGTAATAATTTCCTTTATATTTGATAAGAGAATTCTTTATCAGATATCCCTGAGATCTGGTTCCGAAATAATAATTTTTGCCTTTGATCGTATGCCAGCTGCACCAGCGGTGTCCGAGTTTGTTAAAATAATAGATCTTTTTGTCAATTTTCAGAAATACATTTTTGGCGATGGTTTTATCATCATAGCGGTAAATCCAGTAATCGCCGTCTTTTACAAATTTTCCCGATGCTGCGATATCAGGTTTCTGAAGTGTGGATGCATAGATAGTAGAAACACTGCAGGTAAACAGCAGGAAAAGTGCAGCCAGAAATATGAAAACAGAGCTGCGAAGTGAAGGGTTCCTTTTTCTTTTCATGATAACCCCCTGTAAATATGAGTTATAGATATTCCGTAAAATACTGCAGTCAATCCATCTCATCAATGAGTGAAATCCTGCTATGGCAATGCGCTAGTGTGCCGACAAGTTGATTCTTGAAACAATCTTGCA
>UMKT01065496.1_pt1 | contig 13002 bp, 9 predicted proteins | sample 1966401 | NCBI WGS metagenome assembly UMKT01 (sample SAMEA4836185, study PRJEB28245) | human gut metagenome | biome: gut microbiome; material: fecal sample | place: Denmark | collected 2008
CATACAAACACTGTGATTTATAATTGACAAGAATGGTTAGAATGGTTAGAATAAAGTTAGAAAGAACAGACAGAATAATTTCAAGGAGGGTTTTTCATGAAGTTACAAGAATCTGAGAGAACGGAATTCAAATCCATTGTAGTCACAGACATCAAGAAAGAAATCATAGCATTTGCCAATTGTGATGGAGGAAAAATCTATATTGGAATTGAAGATGATGGGACAGTTATCGGGGTAGAAGATTCAGACAGTATAGCATTGCAAGTAAGCAATATGGTTAGAGATGCGATTAAACCAGATTTAACCATGTTCTTGCATTATGAGACAAAAGAGATAGAACAAAAACAAGTTGTGATCATAGATATTCAAAGAGGAACAGAACGCCCATACTATATAGCGAAGAAAGGGTTAAGACCAGAAGGCGTATATGTAAGACAAGGATATTCTTCTGTCCCAGCAACGGATACAGCTATTAGAAAGATGATTAAAGAAACAGATGGTGATCATTTTGAAGATATGAGATCATTAGATCAAGAATTGACTTTTTGCGAAACAAAAAAAGAATTCCAAAAGAGAAACATCACATTAGAACAGCCACAGATGAAAACTTTAGGAATTATAAACCAAGATGGAATTTATACGAATCTTGCTTTATTACTTTCAGACCAATGCGTGCATACGATTAAAACAGCAGTTTTTGAAGGAAAGAATCAAAATATATTTAAAGATAGAAAAGAATTTACAGGATCACTATTTGCACAAATGGAAGCAGTATATGATTACATTGACTTCAGAAATCAAACACATTCAACTTTTGAAAAACTTTATCGAATTGATAATAGAGATTATCCAGAAGTAGCAGTAAGAGAAGCATTGCTAAACTGTCTTGTACACAGAGATTACGGATATAGTTCTAGTATTCTGATCAGTATGTACGAAGATCGGTTAGAATTCACATCCATTGGGGGATTGGTAACAGGAGTTACATTAGAAGATGTGATGATGGGGATTTCTGTATGCAGGAATAAAAGATTAGCGAATGTTTTTTACCGTTTAGAATTGATCGAAGCTTATGGAACAGGAATACAAAAGATCATGAATGCTTATCAAGATCAGTTTATAAAACCAGAGATCAAAGTCAGTAATAATGTATTTAAGATCATATTACCAAACACAAATGCACAGGCAGAATTAAGAGAAGAACTGCAATACCATACACATATACAACCAGAAGACGAAGAAACACAGATCATGCAAATGATCGATCAAGAAAAAAGAATTCAAAGAAAACAAGTTCAGGAAAGATTAGGAATCAGTCAGACAACGAGTGGAAGGATTTTGAAGCAGATGGTTAAAAAAGGATTGATCATGCAGAGAGGCAGAGGAAAGAACACATGCTATGTGAAAAAATAATTACGAGACAATGTACAAGATATGATCGGACGAAAACAGCAAATGCATATGAAAATATATAGTGATCATATAAAATAAATAGAATTTATAATAATACCAGTGATTGAAGCATCTGAAAAAGAGGTAAAATCACTGGTATTTATCATATAAAAACATCACAAATACTTGAACAGAAGGGGTGGTCGTGGTATATTAAAATTTAATAACAAGGAGAGAAAGATGGAAAATTTAAAAAAAGAGATCGAACAATTAAAACAAGAAAAAAATGCTGTTTTACTAGCACATTATTATGTAGACGATGCCGTTCAGGAAATTGCTGATTATGTTGGAGATTCTTATTATCTTGCCAAAGTTGCATTAAAAGAATCCAAAGATGTGATCTGTTTTGCAGGCGTAAACTTTATGGGTGAGAGTGCCAAGATCTTAAACCCAGACCGTACAGTGATCATGCCAGATCAGAAGGCAGACTGCCCAATGGCTCATATGGTCGATGTGGAGAAGATTGAAGAGATGCGTAAGAAATATGATGATCTTGCTGTTGTCTGTTACATTAATTCTACAGCAGAGATCAAAGCACATTCTGATGTCTGTGTAACTTCATCCAATGCTCTGAAAGTTGTAACAGCACTTCCACAGAAGAATATTTTCTTCGTACCAGATGAGAACCTCGGACGTTATATCGGAAGCAAACTTCCAGAGAAGAACTTTATTTACAATGACGGATTCTGTCATGTACATAGAAGTATCACAGCCGAGAACGTAAAGAAAGCCAAAGAAGTACATCCAGAAGCAGAAGTTTTAGTACATCCAGAATGTACACCAGATGTTGTAGCTTTAGGTGATTATGTAGGAAGTACATCAGGAATCATTGACTATGCGACAGCATCTGACAAGGACGTATTTATCATTTGTACAGAGATGGGTGTTTTATATGAATTAAAACAGAAGAACCCAGGAAAGACATTCTACTCTGTAGGACATCGTCAGTTCTGTCCAAATATGAAGCGTATCAGTTTAGAGAATGTAAGAGACACATTAAGAGACATGAAGAATCAGGTAGAATTACCAGAAGAACTGCGATTAAATGCTAAGAAAGCATTAGATGAGATGTTAAGAATCGCGCAGTAAGACAGGAAAGTTCCAAGGAAGGGCAAAGAGAATTATGAAAACATCAGACGTGATCATTGTAGGAAGTGGTGCTTCAGGGCTATTTAATGCATTATTTCTTCCGCAGGATTACAAAGTAATCGTTATTACAAAGAAGGAAGTTGAAGAAAGTGATTCATTTTTGGCGCAGGGAGGAATCTCAGCGCTGAAGAATCCGGAAGATTATGATTCATATTTCGAGGACACTATGAAGGCCGGACATTACGAGAATGATAAAGGTGCCGTCGAGAAGATGATCAAAGAATCACCACAGATTATTCAGGATCTGAAAGATTTTGGTGTAAGATTTGACTTGAAGGATGGAGAGATTGAGTTTACAAGAGAAGGTGGACATTCCACATTCCGTATTCTTCATCATGAAGATCTGACAGGAAAAGAGATCACAAGCCATTTATACGAAGAGGCGAAGAAACGTGATAATATTACGATCATGGAAAATTGTACGATGATCGATATCATTGAGAAAGACGGAGAATGTAAAGGAATTGTATATAAAGATGCAGATGGTAATTTAGATACGATCGAAGCTCCGGATACTGTTCTTGCAACAGGAGGACTTGGAGGGTTATTTAAACATTCTACAAACTTCAGACATCTGACAGCAGACAGTCTGGCTATCTGCCTGCGCCATAATGTTGAATTAGAGAATATTAACTATATCCAGATCCATCCAACAACATTTTATTCAAAGAAACCAGGAAGAAGATTCTTAATCTCTGAATCAGTCAGAGGAGAGGGAGCTTACCTGCTGAATAAAGATGGAGAACGTTTTACAGATGAGTTAAAACCAAGAGACGTTGTAACTGGAGAAATCTGCAAACAGATGAAGAAAGACGGAAGTGATCATGTTTATTTATCTGTTACACATTTAGATGGAGAAAGAATCAAACATAGATTCCCAAACATCTACAAACAGTGCTTGGATGAAGGATATGACATGACAAAAGAACCGATTCCAGTAACACCAGCACAGCACTATTTCATGGGTGGAATTAAAGTAAACTTAGACAGCAAGACATCTATGGAACATTTATATGCAGTCGGTGAGACAAGCTGTAATGGGGTTCATGGAAAGAATCGTCTGGCAAGTAATTCATTATTGGAAGCACTTGTATTTGCCAAGGCAGCAGCGAAAGACATCACAGAACATCCATCAAAAGCCGAGACAGTCGAAGTAGATTTAAGTAAGTATCAGAACGAAGAACAGCGTGAGAAAGAGAATGAACAGCTTGTTCTTGACGAAATTAAACGAAAGGACAGAAGTTTTTATGATCAGTGGTGTAACGATGAGAATTAACATCGATGAATATTTGATGAATGCATTAAAAGAAGATATCACTCAGGAAGATGTCAGTACAAACGCAGTGATGCCAGAACCAAAACAGGGAGAAGTAAATTTAATCTGTAAACAGGATGGGGTCATCTGTGGATTAGAAGTATTTGAAAGAGTCTTCAAACTTTTAGATGAAACTGTTGTTTTTGAGACAGAATTAAAAGACGGAGATAAAGTGACCAAAGGACAGCTAATGGGAGTTGTCAAAGGAGATATCCGTGCCCTTTTATCTGGAGAGAGAGTTGCATTAAACTACTTGCAGAGAATGAGTGGAATCGCAACAATGACAAGCGAGTTATCCAAAGAGCTTGAAGGATATAAAACAAAGTTATTAGATACAAGAAAAACAACACCAAATATGCGCCCATTTGAAAAATACGCAGTGACGGTTGGTGGTGGACATAATCACCGCTACAACTTATCCGATGGAGTCATGTTAAAAGATAACCATATCGGTGCTGCAGGTGGAATCAAAGAAGCGGTAGCTATGGCAAAAGACTATGCACCATTTGTCAGAAAGATTGAAGTAGAGACAGAGAATCTTGACATGGTAAAAGAAGCCGTAGAAGCAGGCGCAGACATCATCATGTTAGATAACATGGATGATGAGACAATGAAAGAAGCTGTCAAACTGATCGACGGAAGAGCTGAAACAGAGTGTTCAGGAAATGTTACAAAAGAACGCCTAAAGACGATCCGTGAGATCGGAGTGGATTATGTATCCTGTGGAGCTTTAACACATTCAGCTCCTATTATGGACATTTCTTTGAAGAATTTACATCCGGTAGAGTAAAGAATAAAGATATAAAATCCGATGTTTTTATAAGAATAGTCATAGGATTGTTCTTATAAAAACATCGGATTTTTTCGATTTATATAAGAAAGAATCCGTGGTATACTTATTCTAAATGAAGTGTAAAAAGAAAGGGGTAATACAATGAAGAATATCAATGTTCCAGTTGGAATCTCAAATTTTGAGAAAATTCGGCAGGATGGATACTATTATGTTGATAAGACAGGTCTGATCAAAGATATGTTAAAAAACAAAATACCAGAAGTAACATTAATTACCCGACCACGAAGATTTGGAAAAACTCTGGCAATGAGTATGTTGGCAAGCTTTTTTGATATACGAAGAGATAGTAAAAAATTATTTCAAGGATTGAATATTTCTAAGGAACAACAACTTTGTAACGATTGGATGAATCAATATCCAACATTATTTTTATCCTTTAAGGATGTGGATGGAACGATATTTGAGAATGCACTTGGGCTTCTTCAGTTTACGATTGCAGAACTGTGCAAAAAGCATACATATCTGATAGAAAGTGATGTTGTAGATCAAGATGACAAAGAAACATTCCGAAAATTGAAAAGTATGGGATCAAATTTACCAGAACTTCAAGGATCTATCATAATGCTCATGAATATGATGAAGGCATATTATAATAAACCGGTTATTCTTTTGATTGATGAATATGATGTACCGATTGCAAAAGCAAGCAGCAATGGATATTATAAGGAAATGCTGGAAGTTATGAAAGCTATGCTCAGTACAGCACTGAAAGATAATGAAGCATTGAAATTTGCAGTAGTGACAGGTTGCTTAAAGATTGCGAAAGAGAGTGTATTTACAGGAACAAATAACTTTGTTTCGGATACGATATCTTCCGAGCGATATAATGAATATTATGGATTCACACAGAAAGATGTAGATCAGATTTTACAAGATGCACAGATAGAAGAGAAGGCTTCAGATATCAAAGAATGGTATGATGGATATAGGTTTGGAGAATTTGATGTTTACTGTCCATGGGATGTTATGAATTATTTGTGGGATCTTACGAATAACCAAAATGCAAAACCAGTCAGTTACTGGAAGAATACAAGTGATAATGCGATCATTCGATCATTTATTGACTATTCAGGTGCGGCGATCAAGAAAAAACTTGAGATATTGATCTCAGGTGGAAGCATCAGGCAGCAGATAGAAGAAAATCTTACTTATGATTATCTACATTCATCAGAGGAAAATCTTTGGAGCATTCTTTATTTGACAGGATATTTGACCAATGCCAGTGAACAGGATACAGATGGAACGATAGAATTAAAGATTCCGAATAAAGAGATTAAAGAGATTTTTGAAACAACAGTGAAGAAATGGTTTGAAGATAACGCAAAAACCATAGATCGCAAAGAATTATTTGATGCAGTATGGACTGGAAATGCAGATATCTTGACAAAAGAGATAGGTACATTATTGCGTATGACGATCAGCTATCATGATTACAAAGAAGATTTCTATCATGCATTCCTTGCAGGAATTTTTGCAGGAGCAGGTTATGTTGTGGAGTCGAATAAAGAACATGGTGAAGGACGCAGTGATATTGTGATCTACGATGATTATGAAGGAAAGGTTGCAATATTTGAAGCAAAAAAATCTCAAAATCCAGAAGATATGATATTAGATTGCGAGAAAGCGATCAAACAGATTAATGAGAAAATGTATGCAAATGAATTTGAAGACGCATATGATGAAATTTTATGTTATGGTATTTCTTTTTTTAAGAAAAGATGTCTGGTAAAGAAAAATAGAAAATAAATAAAACGTATCATAGAGTAAGATGAAATCACTGCTATGGTACGTTTTATTTTTTGCATTAGATTAAATGGTTTCTGGCTGTAGTAGTTTTCCTATTTCTTTTCCTCTCTCTTCTCCTAATTCCTGATTATACTCCGCCTCTCTCATCTTATAAATTTCTTCGTCATAACATACAGTAATCATATCCTCAATCACTCCTTTCTCTTTTAGAAGAATATCTTTCAAGATTCCATGTTCAATACATTCTTCCACAGCTCTTTTTGCTGCGACAGCAGATTCATCTGTATAATCAGTTTGTGCGATTGCATTATATAATTCAAGAATGACTTTCTTATCTGAAAAAATCTTATCAAACAATACATCTTTATAGGTATTGTTACAACAAAAATGGGATTAATTTACAATAATAATTTCCATAAAATAACATTTTTTATTTCGACAGAAATTGCATACAAAATCCTCTATAATAATCTTGCAGGAGGGAAAACTATGGAAATCTTAAGAAAAAAAGAATTCGAAGAAGACCGGTTATTTCAAAATTTTCATGAAATGATCCTTTATCATATGCGCCAGATGCAGCAATGTCTCACGACAGCGGGAAAGATGTTCTGTGATCATAACGATGAGGAAGAAACGTGTGAAAAACGGGGAAGAGATGTAGTTGAAAGTGTGATCTTAAAAGAATGCGTCGGATGCCGTGAGAATCAAAAATGTCAGTTTACATTAGCAGATAAGGACAGGCTTGGGCAGATTATCGAAAAGCAAGGTGGATTAAGCTATGCAGATTTAAAAAGATGTCATCCATGCAAGAATGGACAGGATTTTATCGAGGAAGCAAATAAGATTTATGAACGGGAATTATTTCTGCGTGCAATGAGAAATCAGATGAAACAACTGAGAAAAATTGTCGGGGAGCAGTATATCAGAGCCGGAAATACACTGGGTGATTTCTTTCAGGGAAAAGTATCATTAACGGCAGATAATAAGAAATTATATGAGAAGATCACAAAAGGTTTTGCAAAAAGCCAACTGAGACTAAAAGAAATTTATTTCTACGATAATCCAGAGAAAGGAAAACAGATCTATCTATATCTGAAAAAGAAAAAAGGCAGGGAAATCAGCACAAGACAAGCAGCAGTGTTGTTAAGTTCCATGACAATGGAGAAAATGAAGCCATTGCCAGATCAAAAAAAGATGATCGGAAATTATTATGAGATTTATGGATTTACACCAGAAGAAAAATTCCATGTAATCGCAGGAATCCACACTTCGCCAATGATCGCAGGGGATGAGAATGGAGACAGTTTTTCCATGGGAAAAGTAAGGGAAGGAAGTTTTGTGTCTATGATCTCGGATGGAATGGGAACAGGACAGGAAGCGAAAAAAGAAAGTAGGAAAATAATTGAAGTGATGGAAGAACTTCTAGGAGCAGGAATTAACGAAAGTCAAAGTATTCAGCTTTTAAGGTCCATGATGATCTTACAACCAGAAAAAGAAAAATATGCGACATTAGATTTTTTTCAGTTAGATTTATTTGCAGGAATCGGAACATTCTTTAAAATTGGAGCCTGCCCATGTCTTTTAAAGAGAAAAAACGACGTGGAGATCATTCAAGTAGATACGATACCAGTGAACCTCTTATTACATACCGAGAAAATTCCAATTTACCGCAAAAAGATGGAAAGTGAAGATATTTTAGTCATGTTAAGCGATGGAGCTTTCGACGGATTTTCGCAAAATGGTTTGGAGATGGCAGCACGATATTTGAAAGAAATGGATGTGGTACGTCCACAGGCGATCGCAGATGGATTATATGAGCAAATTACAACAAACAAAGAATTTGAAAAAAGAGATGATATGACGATCATGGTATTGGGAATCTGGGACAGGTATTGAAGGAATCTGCAAAGAATGATAAAGTAAATTACATGAATAAAGTAAAAGAATTTATCAAAGAAAAAAAATTAATACAAAATGGAGATCATATCATTATCGGTGTTTCTGGCGGTGCAGATTCTGTATATCTGTTACTTATTTTAAATGAATTAAGAGAATCAATGAATCTCACGATCACAGCAGTCCACATCAATCACATGATTCGAAGAGAAGCTGTGGATGATCAGAAGTTTGTGCAGGATCTTTGTGGACAACTTTTGATTCCGTGTAAAATATTTGAAATAGATGTAAAACAGATCGCCAAGCGTGAAAAGATGTCATTAGAAGAAGCAGGAAGAAAAGCGAGATATGATGCATTTGCTAAAACAATGAAAAAATATAATGCTGATAAGATTGCGATCGCACATCATCAAAACGATCAGGCAGAAACATTTTTATATCGAGTGGTGAGAGGAACTGGAATTTATGGGGCGGGTGCCATGAGAGAAAAAGATGGAAATCTGATCCGTCCGCTTTTATGTGTAAAAAAAGAAGAAATCGTAAAATATTTAAAAGAGGCTGGGCAGGCCTGGGTAGAAGATGCAAGCAATCAGGACGATGCATTTGCAAGAAATCAGATCCGAAATCAGGTAATTCCAAGACTTGAGATGATCAATGAGCAGGCGGTGGAGCATATAGGATGGCTGTGCGAAGATATCAAAGAAGTGACGACGTATCTGACAGATCAGATAGAAGAGTCATTTTTAAGATGTACAAAGCCTATTGGACAAGGATTTGAGATCAATTGTGATCAATTGTTATTGGAAAACCATTGGATCCAGAAACAGGTTCTAAAAAAAGTTTTGGAAGAAACAGCTGGTAAGAAGAAAGATTTAGAAAGAAGACATATTGAAGATCTGTTAACTTTGGTAGAAAATGGAACAGGGAAACGAATTTCTCTTCCGTATAATATAGTTGCCGAGAAAAATTATCAGTATATTAAGGTACAAAAAGGAAATATATCAGATAAACAAGAAATGACAGGAAAAATTTTGTGCGAAGAGGTTACAGATTTGACAAATATCGTGGAAAATGATTGTATCAAAATCATTGATTATGATAGAATAGAAACAGGTGTACAATTACGATGCCGGAAGCCAGGAGATTTTTTTACATTTGGCAAAGATCAGAAGAGAAAATCATTAAGCAGGTATTTTATTGATGAGAAGATTCCAAGACAATTGCGGGAAGAGATACCATTGGTGGCAGATGGCAGTCATATTGTATGGATCGTTGGCAGAAGAATCAGCGAATATTATAAGATCAAAGAATCAACCAAGCGTTATTTAAAGCTTGAGTTCAAAAGAGAAGGAGATGATTCCAATGGAGAATATCAGAGTAATGATTTCAGAGGAAGATGTAAACAAACGAATCGCGGAGATGGGAGCGCAGATCAGTGAAGATTATGCAGGAAAAGAGATCCATCTGATCGCCATCTTAAAAGGAAGTGTTTTTTTTGCGTGTGAACTTGCAAAGAGAATCACGATTCCAGTAACAATTGATTTTATGTCAGTGTCTAGTTATGGAAATTCCAGAGAATCCTCAGGAATCGTTAAGATCGCAAAAGACTTAGATGAGCCAATCTTAGATAAAGAAGTATTAGTTGTAGAAGATATCATTGACTCAGGAAAGACTTTAAATCATTTAAAACCAATGCTTGAGAGCAGAAATCCTGCGTCACTTCATCTGTGTACATTGTTAAGCAAACCAGATCGTCGTGAAGTTAAAGTACCAGTCAGATATATTGGTTTTGAAGTACCAGATGAATTTGTTGTTGGATATGGACTAGATTATGCACAGAAATATCGTAACCTTCCTTACATTGGAGTAGCAGAGGAAGAGTAGAGAGGAGACTAAACGTTGAACCCGAAGAAAAGTAACAGTGGATTTTTAGTAGTCCTGCTGATCTTGGTGATCGGAGCATATTATTTTATCAGCGTGTTCCAGCCAGGTTCAGGTGATTACACCTATCAGCAGTTTATGAAGGATGTAAAGTCTGACAAAGTAACTGCGGTAACTATTAAACAGAATAAAGAAGTACCAACTGGGACGATCACAGCAGAGTTTGGAAAAGATGATTATAAGAGCTGTGAAGTTACAGATGTCAATCAGGCGATCAATGATATTAAGAAAGCTGACAGCTCTCTTGCCAATAAGATCAGTATTAAGGGAATCGATCACAGTGGGGATATGATCTCTAATCTGATCGGGCTAGTACTACCGATCGGAGTTGTCATATTTTTCATGGTTATGATGATGCGCCAGAATGGTGGCGGTGGCGGCAAGATGATGGATTTTGGAAAAAGCCGTGCTAAACTTGCCAATCCAAATGGTAAGAAAGTAACATTTAACGATGTTGCAGGACTGACAGAAGAGAAAGAAGAATTAGAAGAAGTCGTGGAATTCTTAAAGAATCCAGGACGATTTATAAAGATCGGAGCCAGAATTCCAAAGGGCGTCCTTCTTGTAGGACCTCCAGGAACAGGTAAGACATTACTTGCAAAGGCAGTTGCAGGAGAAGCGAATGTACCATTTTTCAGCATTTCAGGATCTGATTTCGTGGAAATGTTCGTCGGTGTTGGTGCAGCTCGTGTACGTGACTTATTTGCAGAAGCTAAGAAACATTCTCCTTGTATCGTATTTATCGATGAGATCGATGCAGTTGCAAGACGAAGAGGCTCTGGACTTGGTGGTGGACATGATGAACGTGAACAGACATTAAACCAGATGTTAGTTGAGATGGACGGTTTTGGAGTGAATGAAGGAATCATCATGATCGCAGCTACAAACCGTGTGGATATCTTAGATCCAGCAATCTTACGACCAGGACGATTTGACCGCAAGGTTGGCGTTGGAAGACCAGATGTCAAAGGGCGAGAAGATATCTTAAAGATTCACTGTCGTCAGAAACCATTAGGAGATGATGTTGATCTTCATGAGATCGCAAGAACAACAGCAGGTTTTGTGGGAGCAGACCTTGAGAATCTGATGAATGAGGCAGCCATTCAGGCAGCAAGAGACGACAGAGCTTATATCATGAAAGAAGATATTGATAAATCATTTATCAAAGTAGGAATCGGAACAGAGAAGAAGAGTCGTGTGGTACCAGAAAGTGAAAGAAGGATTACTGCATATCATGAATCTGGACATGCAATCTTATTCCATCTGTTACCAGATGTAGGTCCGGTTTACACTGTATCTATTATTCCAACAGGAACAGGAGCAGCTGGATATACGATGCCGCTTCCTGAGAACGATAATGTCTTTATGACACGCGGAAAGATGATTCAGGATATCATGGTAAGTCTCGGAGGACGAATTGCCGAAGAATTGATCTTAGATGATATCACAACTGGTGCATCACAGGATATCAAACAGGTAACTCAGTATGCAAGAGCTATGGTAACGAAGTTTGGTATGTCAGATGAACTCGGACTGATCAATTATGACAGTGGTGAAGGAGACGAAGTCTTCTTAGGAAAAGAAATTGGACAGCAGCGTCCATACGGAGAAAACACACAGACTGTGATCGATCAGGAAGTGAAGAAGATTGTAAATAAATGCTACAAAGATGCGAAAGCAATGATTGAAGAACACATAGATGTCCTTCACAAATGTGCCGCATTATTATTAGAGAAAGAACGCATTAACCGCGCAGAATTCGAAGCATTATTTGAGCCTGAAACAGAAGTTGAAACACAGGCATAAAAAAATATAAAAAAAAGTTAAAAAAACACTTGCAATTTACCTGACAATGCCGTATAATCTTTAATTGTCAGGTAAACACTTGGTGGGATTCCCGAGTGGCCAAAGGGGGCAGACTGTAAATCTGTTGGCACCGCCTTCGAAGGTTCGAATCCTTCTCCCACCACTAAGCCGCAGTGGCGGAACTGGCAGACGCGCAGGACTTAAAATCCTGTTCGAGTTAAATCGAGTACCGGTTCGATTCCGGTCTGCGGCATGAAAAAGGACTTCAAGTGATTGAAGTTCTTTTTATTTTGCAGTAATCGTGTTATCCTTGCATCAGGAATAAAAGAACTGTATAAACAGAAATAATAAAAATAGAGAGCAGGATACGGAAATGAATTTGATCATTTCGTTTTCTGCTCTCTATTTTATTTTTATTTCATAGGAAATTTCGATGAAATCCCCTATGAAATAAAAAGCCCTCCGGGCAGGATTCTTTCTTATATCGAAATTAAGGATTCAAAATATTCTTCACAACATCCTTATCGCTCAAGTAAACCATATGTGATCCTTTTAGCTGTACATAATAATTCTTTTGATCAGAATCCTTTTTACCGATATAAAGCACAACATTTTTTGTTTTCTTCGTATCCGTATCCTTATAAGTGATATCGACTGTGATTCGAGAATCCTTATCCAGTCCATATTTTACAAGATCTTTCTGGCTCGCATAATAATTCTGGCAATCTCCAAAAGTAAATACACCCAAACCGCCAGCGATTCCATCCAGATTTTTCTTCTTGCTTGTATAAGTCTTTGTTTTACTAGTCTGAGTGATCAAAACTTTCTTCAGATTTCCAGTGCT
>UMKT01003907.1_pt1 | contig 12374 bp, 9 predicted proteins | sample 1966401 | NCBI WGS metagenome assembly UMKT01 (sample SAMEA4836185, study PRJEB28245) | human gut metagenome | biome: gut microbiome; material: fecal sample | place: Denmark | collected 2008
GTCCCTATAGAGGTGAGGGAATTCTTGCTACGGTTGTTAAATATATCCTTGCAGCTCATCTTTCCGGACATCAATGGTGTCAGGGAAAGAGCCCGGAATACTTCATCTGTATTTTTGTTTTTCAGATAAATCGGTTAGGTACTTCCTTATTCGTTAAGTATAGTCCTCTTTTATATGCCCATTTTATCAGAAAATATCACAACTTACCAGACAACAATTATGAATAAATCCTGAAGCAGAAAATAAAAATTCAGATTAAATGATTTTCTGCAAAATAAATATCTGGTATAATAGTTTATGAGATGCACAGATTTACAGTTATGTAATTTGTGTCTTATTATGTAAATTACGAACTGAGAAGTGGAATGTTAAATTTTATCAGAGGGAGGACACAACAATGGATGCAAACATGAAAAAAAGAAATGAACTTTTGGCAAAAACAGTGATTAAGGGACTGGAATCCCGCAATATGTCCGGGTATTATGCACAAGATAAAGAAGCAGCATTAAAGCAGGCCCTGGAACTGATCCCAAACGGAAGCACGATCGCCATGGGCGGATGCATGAGTGCACATGAGATCGGTCTGGTCAAAGCTTTGCAGGATGGGGAGTATAATTATATTGACCGCGCAAAGCTTGAACCTCGTGAGGGACTTATGGCAGCCTATGATGCAGATTTCTTTTTATCCAGTGCCAATGCAGTCACAGATGATGGTGTTCTTGTCAATATTGATGGCAATTCCAACCGTGTATCCTGCATTGCCCAGGGCCCAAAAAAAGTAATCTTTATTGTAGGTATAAATAAAGTCTGTCCGGATCTTGACAGCGCAATGAAGCGTGCCAGAAATGTAGCAGCTACAGCTAATGCACAGAGATTTGATATTAAAACTCCATGTAAGGAAACCGGAAAATGCTTTGACTGCAAATCTCCGGATACCATCTGCTGTCAGTTCCTGATCACCAGATATTCCAGACATAAAGACAGAATCCATGTTATTCTGGTAAATGACACACTTGGGATGTAACCAAATCAAGTAAGTCCCTGGCTTCGATTGAACACAAATAATAAAAAAGAACAGTCTCATTGACGCATAATAAGTCAAAGGGGCTGTTCTTTTTTGGAAAACAATAGGTCTGAAAAAGTCAATATCTGTATCATGTAAATCAATACCGGAATGGTTTCTGACACAGAATCCTAATATAATATCCATGCGGCAGCAGACCTCTCTGGACAGATGAACCTGGTCTGCCAGTTCCTGCAGAGAGATGATGGATTCAAAATGCGTATTAAGATAGTTCAGCATCTGTTCCAGCCTTTCCAGTTCCAGCTGGTTGGCTGGAACAAATTTTGCAAGATCATTCTGGTGTTCGCAGAGAATCATACCGAAAATTTCACAGAGAAGCCCCTTAATCTTCAACTCATAACATAAGGTCTTCTGATCAAAGAGTGCTTCTGTTTCATTGAGCTTTTGAATTACAGTCCGGGTACATGAACTTTCGGAAGTAAGAAGGATGCAGGGGACAGCTGAATTCTGGAGAAAAGGGCGAAAACATCTGCGTTCCACATCACTTCCGTATTCGCCGCATATGAAATCCGGACGTGCCAGAAAGGTACTGCAGCAGTTGCAGGATATACCGCAGCATCGAAAGCAGACCAGCTTTCTGTACTGGTAAACAATGCAATGATGACCGCAATTTCCAACTATGTGGCTCAGAATTTTGGTGCAGGCAGATGGGACCGTATTCGTCAGGGCGTGCGCGCATGTCTGATTCAGACAGAAGCATTTAACCTGATCATGTGTATTGGAATTCTGCTGCTGAGACATCCGATTGTAAGAATGTTTCTCTCAGATCCCACAAAAGAAATCTATCACTATTCAGATATGTATCTGACGATTGTAACTCCCTTTTACTTTGTGCTTGGACTGCTGGCAGTATACCGTACATCCATCCAGAGCATGCAGAATGGCAAAGCACCTTTTGCTGCCTGTATGATTGAACTGGTTATGCGAATTGCTGCAACAGTAGGTCTTTCCGGAATTATCGGATATACATCTGTATGTATTGCCAGTCCAATGGCATGGATCGGAGCCTGTGCACTTCTGATCCCGGTTTATTATAAGATGATGAAAGGAAATTGTGCAGCATTACTGTGAACGGAGTGACGAGTAACAAGATTTTGAGATAACAGCCGCAAGGTGACACTTTACAATGGAAAAACGGATAAAAATGTGCTATGCTATCTATCAACAGACAGAAATCCGTTGATTAAGGAGAGTGAATTATGCGTTTTGTAATTCAGAGAGTAATGCATTCAAAAGTGACAATTAATGGTGAAGTACGAGGCCAGATAGGCAAGGGCTTTATGGTTCTTATCGGAGTAGGAGAAGAAGATACCGTTGAAATCGCAGATAAAATGATCCATAAAATGGTTAATATGCGTATTTTCGAAGATGAAAACGGTAAGACAAACCTTGGCCTGAAGGAGGTGGGCGGAAGTCTTCTGCTTATTTCCCAGTTCACATTATATGCTGACTGTAAAAGAGGAAACAGACCTTCCTTTATAAGAGCAGGGGCCCCTGATATGGCTGAAAATCTGTACAAATACATAATTGCCAGATGCAAAGAACACATTGATATTGTCGAGCAGGGAGAATTTGGGGCAGATATGAAAGTGGAGCTTGTGAATGACGGTCCCTTTACAGTCATATTGGACAGTAATGAATTATAATTATCTGTAACTGTTCAGTATTTTACGGCAGATTGCTGGATGATTATCATTATCTATAACAAGAAAAAGATATGAAAAAAGCAGTTATAAATTATCAGAAAACAACAGGAATTGCAAGAGAGGAGCAGATTTATGAAAATCGGATTTATCGGATGCGGAAATATGGCTTCTGCCATGATCAGTGGTATGCTGAAAAAAGGACTTTATAAAAAAGATGAGATTATTGTTTCCAATCTTACAGAAGAAGGAAGCAAACGAAGCAGAGAAAAGCTGGGAGTGGTTACAACCCTGGATAACCATGAAGTGGTAAAAAACACAAAACTGGTTTTCCTGGCAGTGAAACCACAGTTTTATGAAGAAGTGCTGAATGAAGTAAAAGGTGAACTGACACCGGAACACACAGTTGTAGGTATTGCACCGGGGAAAACTCTTGCCTGGTTAGAAGAAAAATGTGGACAGCCTCTGAAAGTGGTAAGAATGATGCCGAATACTCCTGCTCAGGTTGGTGAGGGGATGACAGGCGTATGTGCCAATGAGAAAGTATCGGCAGAAGAACTGGCTCAGATCTGTGAGATCACAGACAGCTTTGGACGTACAGAAGTAGTTCCGGAGCGTCTGATGGACGCAGTAAGTGCTGTAAGCGGATGTTCACCTGCATATGTTTTTATGTTCATAGAAGCAATGGCAGATGCTGCGGTAGCCCAGGGAATGCCAAGAAAACAGGCTTATCAGTTTGCTACACAGGCTTTACTTGGAAGCGCAAAAATGGTATTGGAAACAGGCATGCATCCGGGAGAACTGAAGGATATGGTATGTTCACCGGCCGGAAGTACCATTGAGGGAGTAAGAATCCTGGAACAGAATGGATTCAGAAGTGCTGTTTTTGAAGCTCTGAATGGAGCTGCTGAAAAAGGTAAAAAGATGTAATCTCAGTAACTCTAAGGCTCTGAAAATCCGCTAAAACCATAAAAAATCCGCTCAAACTCGCCGCAAAGCGGCTCAGACAGTGAGCGGATTTTTTATAACGCGAATTTCCAGAACCTAAGAGTTACTACAATTCCTGCAAATACATATTAACAGAACAATATTTCGGAGCTGTTTTATTATAAATTTCCCTGACTCAGATGACTGTTGTGGTATTTACCGGAGTTTGTAACATCTTCGCCAAACCATACAGGTGGATTATAACTGAGCGCCTGTTCTTCAGAAGAAAATTCCACTTCTGCGAGATAGAGTCCTTCATAAGGAGCATCAAATACATCCAGTTCAATGGTGAGTCTATCTTTTTCCGGGATAAGATAGCGGGTTTTGGAAATGAGGATTCCGTCAGCTTTTGGACGCATATGTTCATAGGATTCTTTGGTAAGTGGAAGATTATATTCCTCGCGGGTCATAAGACCTTTGGATTTATAGGTAAGATAGTAGTTATCATCCTCTTTGCGGATACGGACTACCGGTGCGGTGGATAAGTAACCCTGTTCCAGTCTGTGATGTGGATAAGAATTAAGATCTGCAGGCAGATTTTCTTTGGATATTAAAAATTTGCGTTCGATTTCCATGAGAAATGTTCCTCCTTAAATATGAAATGACAGTACAGTTTTATGATTATGATAACACTTATGGTGAGTATGAGACAAGAAAAATATGTGTGATATTGAGAAAATAGAACTTATGTGGTTACTGTTCACTGGTAATATCCCGCGAAGCGTTTTTTGTGAGCGAAGGTCACAGAAAACCCGAGATATCCTGACGATAGAATAGAATAAAAATATGGCTTTGTGGAATAGCTTCGCAAAGCCATATTTTTATTATAAAGAATGAATATAACCAACAACTTTAATATTATGTTGGAATATTTGAAAAATGGAGATATAATATTTGTAAGTGCGTAGCTGTAAATATTTCTCACGATCATAGTTGGAGATTATGCACTGATATTCAGAGGAGGCCGTATGAAATCAGATACAAAAAAATATTATAAAATACCACAGAAAATGCTGGAAATCTTCCTTGCGCGTGGTTATCAGGAACTTAGAGTGGAGGATCAGAGCCTGTTTGATCCGTATTATGACAGTATGAATGAACACTGGTCAGCCAACACCAGCTTTTTGAATTTGATTGGATGGAGAGATTCCTATCCCACCTACTTCAAAATAGCAGAAGGGCTTTTAATCAATATTACATATTTGAATACAGAAGGGTATCCGGTAGCTGTTCCGTTTGTAGGAAACTATACGGAGGAAAAGATAAAGAAAGTTATGCAGATCCTGAAGGAAGATTTTGCGGGATTTGATGCACAGCTGATCATTATGGATGTGGTTCCATGGATGCTTCCTTATTATGAAGCCAGCGGCATTCAGTTTGAAATAGAGGATAACCGTGATTATATGGATTATACCTTTACGCCTGAGCAGTTTCTGGCAGGTATGGATATGCAGGATGATCGTTACCGTTATAATTATTTCAAACGCAGATTTGCATATGAGACAGAAGAGATAACCCCTTTCCATCGGGAGGAGATCCGGGAATTTATGGAAAGGGAATGGTGTGGGGAGAAAACTTGTGAGGAGTGCCATTGTGGCTGCCTGCTCCGGGTGATCGACAATCTGGTTCCTGTTTTTGATAAAATCAGGATTAATGGAATTCTTGTAAGAGTAGAGGGAAAAATGGCAGGACTTTGTATTGTGAGCTGCCGTAACGGACTTGGCGTATATCAGTATAAAAATGCAGTTAACCGGATCAAGGGAATTAATGAGTATTTGTTGCGGGAAAGCTTTGAACGATATCTGCAGTCTGCAGATACGATCAATTACACAGAAGATATGGGAGTTGAAAATCTGCGTTATTATAAAGAGCATATGGCGCCTGCCCATACTCTGCTATCAAAACTTACATTAACAAAAAGAGGTTAAGGTGCATGGAACATAAGAGAAAAAAACAGTGGATTTTAATAATTATGCTGCTTTTGACAGTATGTTCTGTTTTTGTAGTGTATGCAGGCAGGGAATGGATGTTTACCAATCCTTTTAAACCTTATACATTTTCTTCAGTATCCTATGCATCCGGAGATGGGGATGGATGTACTTATGTGATTGATGATTCCAACAGGAAAATATTGAAAATATCTGCTGACGGAAGGCTTTTATGGCGGGCATGTGCCTCTGATAAAAGTTTTCTGAGTGCCGAGCGGGTTGTGGCAGACGGAGACGGAAATGTATATCTTCATGATGTCCGTATTGAGCAGGGCGTTCAGATTGCCAGGGAAGGAATCGTCAAACTGTCATCAAAGGGAAAATATATATCAACGGTTGCCTCTGTAGAAGCAGAGAAGGGTAGTGTAAGGCGCAACATTGTGGGAATGGTACCCACCGAGCATGGTGTGATCTACATGCAAAAGGAAACGGAGGGCATTCTGGTCAGTAACACAGAACAGGGAAGCTCGAAAGTTTTTCTGTTGCTGATGCGCAGGACAGGATTTTGTGTTGTGCTTATGACAGAGACAGTGATAGCCTGTTTTATGTGACTTATGACGGTAAAATTTATAAATATACAGACAGCGGACAGGATGAACTGCTCTATGACAGTGATACAGTTGACGGAAGTATTCCGCAGGAGATCAGTTACTCGGATGGAGTGCTTTATTCAGCTGATATTGGTCTCAGGGATATCATACGGATACCCTGTGATATGGAAAATACAGGAAGTACAGACAGACTTACTGTGGAAGAGTCTTTGAAGGAAAGAGAGATTGCATATCATGTGAGTGCACCGGGAACCCTGGTTTCCTCTACCAATTATTCTGTTATATTGTGGGATGGAGAGGACTATGAACAGTTCTGGGACGTTCCGCTATCAGGAAAACTGCAGGTATGGAACTGCCTGCTGTGGGCTGCCTGTGCAGTGATTGTCGCTGCTGTTTTGTTTTTTGCGGTGACTTTGTTAAAGATACTGGTAAAAAAATTCAGCTTTTATGCAAAGATTACCATGGCAGTCATAGGGATTATTGTGGGAGTTGCGGCTCTGTTTATTGGCACCTTGTTTCCGCAGTTTCAAAGTCTGCTGGTCGATGAAACCTATACAAGAGAGAAATTTGCCGCATCAGCAGTAACAAACAGACTTCCTGCAGATGCATTTCAGAGGCTGGAAAAGCCTTCTGATTTTATGAATGAGGATTACAGACAGGTCCGGCAGGTAGTAAGGGATGTATTCTTCTCGGATTCTGACAGTTCACAGGATCTGTACTGTGTACTTTATAAAGTAAAAGACGGAACGGTTACTCTGGTCTATACCCTGGAGGATATCTGTGTGTCCTATCCCTATGACTGGGAATATGAAGGCACAGATCTTCAGGAGGTTATGGAGCAGGGGGCTACAAAAACCTATGCTACAAACTCAAGCTCCGGAAGCTTTGTATTTATCCATAGTCCCATCCGGGATAAAAGCGGAGATATTATTGGGATTATAGAAGTCGGAACAGATATGAACAGTCTGACAGAGAAAAGCAGAGAGATCCAGGTGTCTCTGATCATCAACCTGATCGCAATTATGGTAGTATTTTTCATGCTTACCTTTGAGGTGATTTATTTTATAAAGGGAAGGCAGGAACTGAAAAGACGAAAACAGGAGGAAAACAATAGCAGACTTCCTGTGGAAATTTTCAGATTTATTGTATTTCTTGTTTTCTTTTTTACAAATCTGACCTGTGCGATTCTTCCCATCTATGCAATGAAGATTTCTGAGAAGATGTCAGTACAGGGATTATCACCGGCCATGCTTGCAGCAGTTCCTATATCTGCAGAGGTGTTATCCGGCGCCATTTTCTCAGCGCTTGGCGGAAAGGTAATACATAAGCTTGGGGCAAAGAGATCTGTTTTTGTAAGCTCTGTACTGCTTACAGCAGGACTTGGATTGCGAGTTGTTCCCAATATATGGCTGCTCACTTTAAGCGCCCTGCTTCTTGGAGCAGGCTGGGGAGTATTGCTTTTACTTGTCAATCTTATGATCGTGGAGCTTCCTGATGAGGAGAAGAACAGAGCCTATGCCTATTACAGTGTATCCTCCCTGAGCGGTGCAAACTGTGCAGTTGTGTTTGGTGGCTTCCTTCTGCAATGGATGTCCTATACAGCGTTGTTTGCTGTCACTGCAGTACTCAGTGTGCTGCTGTTTCTGGTAGCAAATAAGTATATGAGTAAATATACTTCAGATAACGAAGAGGAGAACTGCGAAACAGAAGATACACATATGAATATTGTTCAGTTTATCTTTCGTCCAAGGATTATTAGTTTTTTCCTGTTGATGATGATTCCGCTTTTAATCTGTGGATATTTCCTGAATTATATGTTTCCTATTGTTGGTTCTGAATGGGGACTTTCGGAAACCTATATTGGATATACCTATCTTTTAAACGGAATTTTTGTACTGATTCTGGGAACTCCTCTTACGGAATTCTTTTCCAACAGGGGTTGGAAGCATTTGGGGCTTGCGGTGGCTGCGTTTATTTATGCAGCAGCTTTTCTGGAGGTGACAATGCTTCAGAATATACCATCTCTTCTGATCGCACTGGCATTGATTGGAGTTGCAGACAGCTTTGGGATTCCATTACTTACCAGTTATTTTACAGATCTGAAGGATGTAGAACGGTTTGGATATGACAGAGGACTTGGGGTTTACAGCCTGTTTGAGAATGGTGCACAGTCTCTGGGTTCCTTTGTGTTTGGCTATGTGCTGGTCCTTGGTGTAGGCAGAGGCCTTATCTTTGTGCTGATCCTTGTGAGTGTGCTTTCAGCAGCTTTCCTGATCAGCACCACATTTGCAGCACACAGAGACAAAAAGGAGGTCAAAGAACATGGAAAAAAGACGAAAACTGAATGTTGAGCTGATTAAATTTCTGATCGGTTCCATGCTGGTGGTTGGGGTTTTAATGCTTCTTGGAAGCTCTCTTGTGAATAACAGACAGTATAGAAAACTCTATAATGATAAAGCGCTTGAAATTGCGAAGACGGTATCAGATCAGGTAAATGGAGATTTTATCGAAGAACTGTGTAAAGAGATAGATACGGAAGAATTTGAACAGATCCAGAAAGAAGCAGTAGCGGCTGATGATGAACAGCCGATCATAGACTGGCTTAAAGAGAAAGGCATGTATCAGAATTATGAGAGGATAAATGAATATCTTCATTCTATACAGGCAGATATGAATATTGAATATCTGTATATTCAGATGATCCAGGATCATTCCAGTGTGTATCTGTTTGATCCTTCGTCAGGTTATCTGACTCTTGGCTATAAGGAAGAGCTTTCGGAAAGATTTGATAAACTGAAAGGAAACGAACGCCTGGAGCCTACTGTGAGCAGGACAGAATTTGGATGGCTGTCATCTGCCGGAGAGCCGGTACTTTCATCTGACGGAGAAAAATGTGCAGTTGCCTTTGTAGATATTGACATGACAGAGATTGTCAGAAATACCATTCGTTTTACTGTACTGATGGTATGTCTTTGCATTCTGATCATCCTGGCTGCCGGTATGGACATATCCAGAAAAATCAAAAAGAGAATATCCAGGCCTATTGAACTGCTTACAGAAGCAACACACAAATTTGGCAATGGCGAGGAAGGGTATGATGAGAACAACATCGTAGATCTTGATATTCATACCAGAGATGAGATAGAAGAACTTTATCACGCAACCCAATCCATGCAGAAAAGTATTATTAACTATATGGATAACCTTACCCGGGTGACTGCTGAGAAGGAACGTATCGGAGCAGAGCTGAACGTGGCAACACAGATCCAGGCTTCCATGCTTCCCTGCATATTCCCTGCATTTCCTGACAGGGATGAGATGGATATTTATGCGACCATGACACCGGCAAAGGAAGTTGGCGGAGATTTTTATGATTTCTTTATGGTTGATGACAGGCATATGGCGATTGTTATGGCTGATGTTTCCGGAAAGGGAGTTCCGGCAGCACTTTTCATGGTTATCGGAAAAACCCTGATCAAGGATCATACACAGCCGGGCAGAGACCTGGGAGAAGTCTTTACAGAGGTCAATAATATTCTGTGTGAATCCAATGAAAACGGAATGTTCATTACAGCCTTTGAGGGTGTGCTGGATCTTGTGACCGGTGAATTCAGGTATGTAAACGCCGGACATGAAATGCCGTTTGTTTACCGCAGGGAAACCAACACCTATGAAGCCTACAAAATACGTGCTGGTTTCGTCCTTGCAGGGATAGAGGACATCGTATATAAGGAACAAAAGCTTCAGCTGAATATCGGAGACAAAATATTCCAGTATACAGATGGAGTGACAGAGGCAACGGATAAGGACAGGCAGCTGTACGGAATGGACAGACTGGATCATGTTCTGAATCAGCAGTGCTTAAGCAGTAATCCGGAAGAAACTCTGAAGCTTGTAAAGGCGGATATTGACGCTTTTGTAGGAGACAATGACCAGTTTGATGATATTACAATGCTGTGCCTTGAATATACAAAGAAAATGGAGAATCAGAGACTTTTGAATAACTGCTGATGCTGTGAAGTGAAGTGCGGATATGTGACTGGAAATATAAAAAAGAAAGCGGACAACAGAATGGATCATACAGACGAATACATAAAAGAAATCTCAGAAAAAATCGACAGTAAGAAAGAATATTATGTTGAGATCAGTAATAAGATCTGGGAATTTGCAGAACCCAGATTCCAGGAATACAGATCTTCTGAATTGCTGCAGCATGTATTAAAACAGGCAGGGTTTTCCATCAAAGCAGATCTGGCAGGAGAGAAGACTGCATTTATTGCAGAATATGGATCAGGAAAACCAGTCATAGCATTCCTTGGAGAATTTGATGCACTGCCGGGACTTTCACAGAAGGCAGATGTAGCAGAGAGGATTCCTGTACATACTGACAGCTGTGGCCACGGCTGTGGTCATCAGCTTATCGGAACAGGAACTCTTGCTTCTGCCATTGCATTAAAAGACTTTATGAAAGAATATAACCTGCAAGGCACGATCCGTTATTACGGCTGCCCTGCTGAAGAAAATGCAGGCGGCAAGGCCTTTCTTGTACGTGATGGCTATTTCAATGACTGTGACCTGGCTCTTTGCTGGCACCCGGAGCAGGGGCGGCGTGCATGTTATGGAAGTACTAAGGCAAATTTCAGAGTATTTTTTACATTCCACGGAACTCCGGCCCATGCATCCATGTGCCCTGAACTGGGGCGTTCTGCGCTGGATGCAGTAGAGCTTATGGATGTGGGCGTAAACTACATGCGTGAACACATGATAGATGAGGCCAGGATCCACTATGCCATAACAGATACAGGCGGAGATGCCCCAAATGTAGTCCAGTCCAGGGCTCAGGTACTTTATGCTATCCGCGCCCCAAAGATCACCCAGGTAAAAGAACTCTATAACCGCGTATGCAACATAGCCAGGGGCGCAGCACTTATGACTGAAACTACTGTAGAAATACGCCAGGTAGCGGCATATTCAAACCTGATCTCCAGCAAAATCCTGGCAGATCACATGAATGAGTATCTGGAAAAATTGGGTCCGATCACTTACACTGAAGAAGAATATGCCTACGCACAAAAATTCCAACAGTCCCTCTCAGATCAGGACAAAAATCAACTCCCCACAATTGCCCGGGACTACTTCGGCCCCAAAGCTGCTGAAGTAATGAAAAAACCAATCTTTGAGCCAATGGCATACCAGAATTTGTACAGTGATCTCAAATACTCCACTGATGTGGGTGATGTAAGCTGGCTGGTACCAACCGTCCATCTCAACATCCCAACATTCGCAGCAGGAACCGCCCTCCACTCCTGGCAGGCAGCAGCCCAGGGAAAATCCTCGATCGCTCAAAAAGGAATGCTCTACGCCGCTAAGATCATGGCTCTCACAGCCATAGACTTCCTGCAAAAACCAGAGTTGGTAAATAAAGCCAGAGAAGAACTGACAAAAACCCTAAACGGTGAAACATATCCCAATCCATTGCCGAAAGACTTGAAACCAGAGATATGGTAAAAGCAGAAAGCTCCAAACAAACATTGTAACTCCAAACAAAAAATGCTATAATCCATTGCAGAAAATAGGATAAAACTTTTACAAAACAAATTAATCAGGAGGGACCTAAAATGAGCAAAAAAGTATACATTTTCCTCGCCGACGGCTTCGAAGACATCGAAGGCCTCACAGTAGTAGACCTTCTCCGCCGCGCAGAAATCGATATCAAAACTGTATCCATCAAAGAAACCAAACAGATCCAGACATCTCACGGTATCACCATGCTCACTGATACAACATTCGCAGAAACAGACTTCGCAGATGCCGACATGCTTGTCCTCCCGGGAGGAATGCCGGGAACTAAATATCTGGCAGGATACAAACCACTTACAGACCTTCTGACAGATTTCAACAGCAAAGGCAAAAAAATCGCCGCTATCTGTGCTGCACCAAGTGTATTTTCAGGTCTTGGATTTCTCAGAAACCGCAAAGCCACATCCTATCCGTCCTTTATGGAAATCATTGCCGGAGACGGTGCTCAGACCAGTGAAGACAGTGTGGTGGTAGATGGAAACATAACTACCAGCCGTGGCCTGGGAACAGCTGTAGACTTCGCACTTTCCCTGATTTCACA
>UMKT01015000.1_pt1 | contig 12309 bp, 10 predicted proteins | sample 1966401 | NCBI WGS metagenome assembly UMKT01 (sample SAMEA4836185, study PRJEB28245) | human gut metagenome | biome: gut microbiome; material: fecal sample | place: Denmark | collected 2008
TTTTTTATTTTAATAATTAGTATGCCCAGATAGCTCAGTCGGTAGAGCAGAGGACTGAAAATCCTCGTGTCGCTGGTTCGATTCCGGCTCTGGGCATCTTTTTTATTTTATAAAGAAATTCAAAGAGTTAACTTTCAGAAAGAATGAAAAAACCGAAAGTTGACTCTTTTTTTTAATTCCTATTCAATAGGAATTAAGTATGATATAATAAAAATGAAAAAATATGTTTACAAAGGGATAAAAAATGACATCAATTTATAATAAGTTGAAACAACTACAATACAAAGAAGATTATCCTTTTCACATGCCAGGACATAAAAGAAATTTAAAGATCGATCCATTATTAGATGCGATTTCCAAAATTGATATTACAGAGATCACAGGATTTGATGATCTTCACCATCCAGAAGAAATGATTAGAGAATTGATGGATGATTTAAAACAGATTTATGGAACAAAAGAGAGTTATCTACTGGTAAACAGCAGTACTGCGGGGAATTTAGCTGCAATAGCTGCATTGTGTAATATTGGAGATAAGATACTGGTTGCGAGAAACTGTCATAAGTCAGTCTATCACGCGATAGAATTGTTGGGACTTGATCCAATCTATATTTATCCAGAGATTGATGAATATGGAATCTGTAAAGGCATTACGAAGGAACAGATAGAAAATATCATAACAAAAGAAACTTCAATTAAGGCAATGGTCCTTGTTTCACCAACATATGAAGGAAGAGTATCAGATATCGAAGGAATATCAGATGTTCTGCATCGAAATAATATACCATTGATCGTAGATGAAGCTCATGGGGCTCATTTTATTTATCATGAGACATTTCCAGAGAGTGCGGCAAATAGCGGAGCAGACATTGTGATACAAAGTCTGCACAAGACATTGCCCGCATTTACGCAAACGGGATTACTTCATTTGTGCACAGATTGTGTCACAAGAGAAATGATGCAAAAGAAATTGTCAATATTTCAGAGCAGCAGCCCATCCTATGTGTTGATAGCATCAATTGAACAATGTATCCACATATGTAATGAAAATCGTGGATATTTTCAACAATACTACGAGAAATTGTGGATACTACGTGAAAAACTAGAAGAATTAAAATATATCAAACTGGTACCAACGGATGATATTGGAAAACTTGTGTTTTCGGTAAAAGACACGACAATATCTGGAGAAGAACTATTTGAGATTTTAAGAGACAACTATCATTTAGAGATGGAAATGTCAGAACTTTATTATGTGATCGCAATGACAAGTGTGTGCGATACACAAGAAGGGTACGATAGATTGTATCAGGCATTAAAAGAGATCGACAGTGAGATCACAAAAAAGAATACAGAGTATTTATTTTTGGAAAATGATTTTCATCAAAATAAAAAGATGTTAAAACCAGAAGAAGCTGCAACAAAAGATCGAATACAGATTGATTATGATGATGCAAAAGATGAGATTGCAGCGGAATTTATTTTTTTGTATCCACCAGGAATTCCACTTGTTGTGCCTGGAGAAGTGATCGATAAGTATGTGATTGATAAGATCAGACAGTATGAGCAATATAATATGAAAGTGATAGGACTGAATGATCATAAAATATATATAATAAATAGATGAGAGGATATAAATATGGGATTATTTTTGACCGTTGAAGGACCAGATGGAGCTGGAAAAACAACACAAATAGAATTACTAAGAGACTACTTATCTGACAAAGGTTATGATATAATAGTATGTAGAGAACCTGGCGGAACACCGATCAGTGAGGCTGTAAGAAATGTGATCCTTAACAAAGAATTTACTGAGATGGGACATATGACGGAATTACTGCTTTACGCAGCTGCCAGAGCTCAATTGATCGAAGAAGTCATTCGTCCGGCATTAGAAGATGGAAAGATCGTAATCTGTGATCGATTTGTGGAATCATCTGCAGTCTATCAGGGAATTGCCAGAGGAATGGGAATTGATCTTGTTTACAAAGTAAATCAATTTGCAATCGGAGATACGATGCCAGATTTGACGATTATGATCGATCTGGATGCAGAAGCTGGTATTTCAAGAAAGAAAAAACAGGCAGAGCTGGACCGAATGGAAAGCGAGACAATTGATTTTCATAAGAAGGTTGTTGAAGGATACAGACAACTTGCGAGCCTGCATCCAGATAGAATCTATACTGTTGACGGAAGTCTGACGATCGAAGAGATTCATCAGAAGATTGTTTCACAGGTCAACAAAAAATTTCATGGTAAAGGGTGATGTAGTATGAAGAGTTTTGATGCAATTATAGGACATAAAAAAATAATTTCTCATTTTGAAGAAGCAATCAAGACGGGAAAAGTTTCCCATGCCTATTTATTAAGTGGCGAAGATGGAAGCGGAAAGATGATGATCGCAAAGGCAGTTGCGAAGGCACTTCTGTGCGAACACAAAGATGGATGTGGAGAATGTGCAGCATGTAAGCAGGTGGATTCATTAAATCATCCAGATGTCATTTATATTACTCATGAAAAGTATGAAATCAGAGTTGATGATATTCGAAAAGGGATCAATGAGACGATCGATATTAAACCGTATAGCGGAGATTATAAGATTTATATCATTGATGATGCGGATAGAATGAATGCAGGAGCGCAGAATGCCTTATTAAAGACATTAGAAGAACCACCTGCATATGCAGTGATCCTTCTATTAACAAACAATAAGGATAGATTGTTAGATACGATCCTCTCAAGATGTGTGTCAATGACATTAGGAAGTGTCAGAGAAAGCGAAATTGAAGATTATCTAAAAGCCAATACAGGGGCAAGTCATGCAGATATCGCATTTGCAGCAGCATTTTCACTTGGGAATATTGGACGTGCATTGCATATACTGGATACAGAAGAATTTAAAGATATGCTGAATGATACAATGAACGTGATCACTCATATGAAGAGTATGGAGATTTATGAAGTTGTATCGTATGCGAAGAGTCTGACAAAATATAAGAATGAGATTTATGATTTCCTTGATATCATTATGGTATGGTATCGAGATATGCTGATTCTTAAGACAACAGGATCTTTAAATCAACTTGTATTTAAAGATAAATACCGTCAGCTAAAAGATCAGGAGATTTATATTTCATTTGAGGGAATCAGTCATATTCTTGATGAGGTAGAAAAGGCTAGAAGGCGACTGATCGCGAATGTTAATTTTGAAGTGGCAATCGAAATGCTGCTTGTGACGATAAAGGAGAATGGTAAAGTATGGTAGAAGTAATTGGAGTGCGATTTCGTACTGCAGGAAAGATATATTTCTTTAATCCAAAGGAATTTCAGGTAAAGTCAGGAGACCACGTGATTGTGGAAACTGCCAGAGGAATTGAATTTGGATCAGTCGTTTCTGAGAGAAGACAGGTAAAGGAAAAATGCATCGGAGATGAATTAAAACCTGTTTTAAGAATCGCAACCAAAGAAGATGAAGAAAGGGCAGCGAAGAATAGAGAGAAAGAAAAAGAAGCATATAAGATCTGCCTTGATAAGATCAAGGAGCATGAGCTTGATATGAAGCTTGTATCAACAGAATATACATTTGATAATAATAAAGTATTATTTTACTTTACGGCAGATGGACGAGTTGATTTTCGTGAACTTGTAAAGGATCTGGCAGCAGTGTTCAGGACAAGAATTGAATTACGACAGATCGGCGTCAGAGATGAAGCCAAGATGCTTGGTGGTATGGGAATCTGTGGAAGAAAATTATGCTGTAATACATTTTTATCTGAGTTTGCACCTGTTTCTATCAAGATGGCCAAAGAGCAGAATCTGTCACTGAATCCGACAAAGATTTCAGGAGTCTGCGGAAGATTGATGTGCTGTCTTAAGAATGAACAGGAAACATATGAGTATTTAAACAGTAAGCTTCCAAATGTTGGTGAGAAATTAAAGACAAAAGATGGCGTAGTTGGAGAAGTTCAGAGAGTAGATGTACTTCGACAGAAGGTAAAACTGATCGTGGAAGATGAGAATGGAGATAAAGAAATCCAGGAATATAAGATTGATGATCTTCTGATGAGAAAGAAAAAGCCACAAGGATGTCAGGGATGCAGCAAAGGATGCAATAATAAGAATCAAGGATGTAATAAAGGACATGGAAAGAGAAAGAATTGATGATCTTGGGATCAATGGTTATCAGATCATCCAGAAAGAACAGGGATTTTGTTTTGGAATGGATGCGGTTCTTTTATCAGATTTTGCACAAGTTAAGAATGGTGGGAGAGTTCTAGACCTCGGTACGGGGACTGGAATCCTCCCAATTTTGATGGAGGCAAAGACGAAGGCCGTTCATCTTACAGGGCTTGAAATACAGCCAGAGATGGCGGAGATGGCGGCAAGAAGTGTCAAATTAAATCATTTAGAAGATAAGATAGAGATCGTAGAGGGTGATATCAAAGAGGCTTCTGCGATTTTTTCGCATGATAGTTTTGACACGATCACATCAAATCCACCATATATGATCGGACAGCATGGACTTAAGAATCCGTCGGAGACGAAAGCAATCGCAAGACATGAGATACTTTGTACATTTGCGGATATCACGGCAGCAGCTAAAAAGCTTTTAAAGAATAAAGGAAAGCTGTTTCTGGTACACAGAACATTCAGATTGTCAGAGATTTTATGCCAGCTGTCTAAGGATGGATTAGAGCCAAAAAGAATCCGTTTTGTGCATCCATACATTGATAAAGAACCGAATATATTTTTATTAGAAGCAGTAAAAGGCGGAAAGTCAAGAATGACAGTTGAGCCTCCATTGATCGTTTATCAAAAAGAAGGAAAATACACAGAAGAAATTTATAAGATTTATGGAATGAATCCGGAGGAATAAGCATGAGTGGAACATTATATTTGTGTGCGACACCGATTGGTAATCTGGAAGACATTACTTTTCGTGTGATAAACACATTAAAAGAAGTTGATCTGATCGCAGCGGAAGACACAAGGCACAGTATCAAATTATTAAATCATTTTGAAATTAAGACAAAGATGACAAGTTATCATGAGTATAATCGTGTGGAGAAAGCAAAAGTTCTTGTAAAGCAATTGCAGGAAGGAAAAGATATCGCACTCATTACAGATGCTGGGACACCGGGAATTTCAGATCCAGGAGAAGAATTGGTAAGACAGTGCCATGAAGCAGGAATCACAGTTACTGCATTACCGGGAGCATGTGCGTTGATCAATGCACTGATAATCTCTGGGCAGCCAACAAGAAGATTTTGTTTTGAAGCATTTCTTCCATCAGATAAAAAAGAAAGAAAACAGATTCTTGATTCTCTGGAAAATGAGACAAGATCTATTATCATTTATGAAGCACCACATCGTTTAGTAAGGACTTTGGAAGAACTACATGAAGTGCTCGGAGACAGATCCATGACATTATGCAGAGAACTCACAAAGAAGCATGAGAGCGTTTTTAAATCAACACTTGGGGAAATCCTTGCCTATCATAGAGAAAATCCACCAAAAGGCGAATGTGTGATGATCATAGAAGGAAAATCATTTCAAGAATTAAAAGAAGAGAGTCAGGAAGAATTTCTAAAGATTCCATTGTCAGAGCATATGAACCGTTATATGGATCAGGGATATTCAAAGAAAGAAGCGATGAAACTGGTAGCCAAAGATCGAGGTGTTGGTAAGAGAGAGATTTATCAGCAGTTGTTGGAAGAGGAATAAAAATATATCAACAAAAAAGGTATGGGAAAATAATATCAATTCCCATACCTTTTGTTTGTCTTTATTGAAATGATCCAAAAAATTACGCTTCAGTAATTTCGAATCCAGCAAGTTTAGCTAATTCAATGATAGATTTTCTTGAGACTTTCTTTCCTTTGTAGTCAATCAGATCATCCATATCTTCTCCAGTAAAAATATCTGCAGGATTATATTTCTTTAAAATAATCTTATCGTCATCTACAAATATTTCAAGAGGATCGCGTTCGTTCACATCAAAGTTACGACGTAATTCGATCGGTAAAGTAATTCTTCCAAGTTCGTCAAGCCTTCTTACAATGCCTGTACTTTTCATGTGTAAACCTCCTTAATGTCTTACAATCATTTTATATCTTAAACCATAGCATACCAAAATCTGGTTGTCAATTCATTTGTTTACTTATAAACTAGAGAATAAATAAGTATAATTAACAGATTTCAGCACCTGCTGGCATATCTTTATCTGGTGTTACAAGAGCTAATTCACCCTTATCATTTTCAGCACAAAGTAACATTCCTTCAGAGAGAACTCCTGCTAATTTGGCTGGTTTTAAGTTCACAAGTACCATAACTTTCTTACCGACCATATCTTCTGGTTTATAATAAGCTTTGATACCAGAAACAATCTGTTTTACCTGGCTTCCGATCTTAACCTGAGAGCAAAGAAGTTTCTTGGATTTCTTCACTTCTTCACAGGCAATGATCTCGCCAACCTGGAACTGCATCTTAGTGAAATCATCAAAAGTGATCTCATCTTTTGGTTCAATGTCGATGACAGTATCTTCTTCTACAGCAGCGTTTGCAGCTTTGACAGAAGCAGCCTGTTTCTCCATTAAGACTTTGGCTTTTTCCATAACTTCTTTCTCATCTAATCTTGCAAATAAGATCTGAGGTTTTTCAGTTACTTTTGTACCACTCTTGTAGTTTCCAAATGTTGCAAGGTTATCAAATTCAACCATAGATGTATTTAACTGAGCAAAGATCTTCTCAGATGTCTCAGGCATATATGGTGATAATAAAGATGCACCAATTGTGATTCCTTCAACAAGGTTGTATAAAACAGTAGCCAGACGGTCTTTTGAAGCTTCGTCTTTTGCTAATACCCAAGGCATAGTCTCATCAATATAACGGTTGCAGCGACGGAATAAGTTAAAGATCTCAGTCATTGAATCTGCAACACGAAGGTCAGCCATCTTCTCAGCAACTTTATCTCTTGTACCTGTCACAACGGCTTTCAGATCATCATCATAATCTCCTACAACACCTTTGTCTTCTACGATTCCTCCAAAATATTTGTTGGACATAGAAATCGTACGGTTTACAAGGTTACCAAGAATATTTGCAAGGTCAGAGTTCATACGCTCGATCATCAATTCCCATGAGATCACACCATCACGTTCGAAAGGCATTTCATGAAGAACGAAATAACGCACTGCGTCAACTCCGAAGAAGTCAACCAGATCATCTGCGTATAAAACGTTACCTTTGGATTTACTCATCTTACCATCGCCCTGAAGCAGCCAAGGATGTCCAAATACCTGTTTAGGAAGTGGAAGATCTAGTGCCATCAGGATGATTGGCCAGTAAATTGTATGAAAACGGATGATATCTTTACCGATCAGGTGAAGATCTGCAGGCCAGAACTTGTTAAACTTGTCTGAACTGTTTCCATCACAGTCATAACCGATACCTGTGATATAGTTTGTCAATGCATCTAACCATACATAAACGATGTGTCCTTCATCAAAGTCAACTGGGATTCCCCATGAAAATGATGTTCTTGAAACACACAGATCCTGAAGTCCAGGAAGAAGGAAGTTGTTCATCATCTCATTCTTACGGGATTCTGGCTGAATAAATTCAGGATGTGTATTGATGTGTTCAATCAGACGGTCTGCATATTTGCTTAATTTTAAGAAATAAGCTTCTTCTTTTGCAGGTTGTACTGGACGTCCGCAGTCAGGACATTTACCATCTACTAACTGACTCTCTGTGAAGAAAGATTCACAAGGTGTACAGTATAAACCTTCGTATTCATCTTTGTAGATATCTCCCTGTTCATATAATTTCTTAAAAATCTTCTGAACCTGTTTCTCGTGATCTTCATCAGTTGTTCTGATAAAACGGTCATAAGAAGTGTTCATAAGATCCCAGATTCTCTTGATTTCTCCGGCAACATCATTAACGAATTCTTTTGGTGTTACCCCTTTTTCTTCTGCTTTTAATTCTACTTTCTGGCCATGTTCGTCAGTTCCTGTCTGGAAAAATACGTCATAGCCTTCCATTCTTTTATATCGAGCAATACTGTCTGCCAGGATGATCTCATATGTGTTACCAATATGAGGTTTTCCGGAAGTATAAGTAATTGCAGTCGTAATATAATATGGTTTCTTACTCATAATGATCCTCCGATTTTCTGTTTCTATCCTTATAATTATAGTACATCTTGTGCGGATAGTCTATTTTTTTTCTTTAAAAAATAAGATATTAACAAGTGTTTATTTGGAGGTAGAAATGGAATTTACAGGGAGATTGAAAAAGATCAGAATAAAGTTGATCATGATTGGAATTTGTCTGATATTTCTAGGAGGATATAGTCTGATCCAAGAATGGAAAGATCAAAAAAAGAATACAACAAAAAAAGTATTTGATCAGTATACGGATGCGTTTTTTAAAGAAAATATATCAACAAATGAGATCACGATGCATTTCTTTTTAGAAAATCCAGAAAAATATAGATTAGAACAACCGAAAAATCTTTATCCATCCATGAATCAGGGAAGTATCTTGAATGAAAAAATTAAAATTTCAAAAGAAATTGAGAAGTTAAAAAAATTTAAACAAAAGGAATTGACGAAAAAACAGCAAAATACATATATGGTTTTGATGGATTATTTAAGAAGACAGAAAAATCTTTCGATGTATCCGTATTATGAAAGAATCCTTGGGAAAACATCTGGGCAGCAGGCACAGATTCTTCTGACATTAAGTGAATATCGTCTGAAAAATGAGAAAGATATCAAAAGCTATTTTCAATTATTGAAGGGACTGGATGGATATTTTGATTCACTGATCGAATACAGCAAGGAACAGGTAAAGAGAAATTTATTCCTATCTGATCAGTCTTTAAAAGAAGTATTGCAGCAGATTCAGAATGTCATAAAGCAAAAAGAAAACAATATGTTGGTTGCAACATTTAATTTAAGAATTGCAGATATTAAAGGAATTAATGCAGCTCAGAAAAAGAAATACTGCAGAGAAAATAAGAAATTGATCGGTACAAAGGTGCTGCCTGCTTATGAAAAATTATATTCCCATTTGCAGGCATTAAATGGAAATGGGAAAAATGAAAATGGTCTGTATTATTATAAAAATGGAAAAGAATATTATAAAGTATTGGTTGCACAGAAAACAGGATCAGATAAAACGATAGAAGAAATGATCGAAATCAGTGATCGATCCATTGAAAAATGCCTTCGAAAACTTATAAAATTGCAAAAAAAGTATCCAAATATCATAAATGAATATAGAAATCATAAAAAAAATATAAAAATTGTGCAAAATCCACAAAATATACTTAACAAACTAAGGCAAAAGATGGTAAAATATTATCCAAAGGCACCAAAAGTTAGCTGTAAAATAAAATATGTGCACAAAACCATGGAAGAATATACCAGTCCTGCGTTCTATATGGTACCAGAGATTGATTCTTACAAGGAGAATGTAATTTACATTAATAAGGCACAGACTGCAGAGTTATATCCAACTTTGGCACATGAAGGATACCCAGGACATTTATACCAGAATGTATATTATGCGGCAAGGAACGATGATCCAGTGCGCTATCTGCTTGATTATCCTGGATATTCAGAAGGATATGCAACGTATGTAGAAGTTTTTAGTTACAGTATGATGGATGCTGAAGGATATGGCGATATTTATCAACTGATGAATATGGAGATGTACGAGTACAATCTGGCACTTTGTTCAAGAGTTGATCTTGGAGTTCATTATGAAGGATGGAAGAAGAAAGATGTCAGGGCGTATTTAAGATCATTTGGAATGGATGATTCTCAGGCAGATGAATTATTTCAGATGATTATCGAGAATCCTGCAAATTATTTATCTTATTATATCGGTTATCAGGAGTTTTATGAGCTTTTGACTGATTATAAGAAAATGGCAGGGAATAAATGCAGCTTAAAAGCGTACCACACAGAGATTTTAGATGCAGGCCCATGTAGTTTTGACATTTTGAGAAGACGCATCGAAAGCAACCTATGAATGGAGGAGTAACTTATGTCAACAAAAGCTTATTACACACATGAAGAAATCGGAAAAGGAAAGCCTGGATTTTCAAAAACAAGATCCATTATTGAAGCAGCATTCTATGGAAATAACGTTGTAGAAGTAAAAGATTTAAAACAGGCTTATGAATTAGCAAAGAATTCGCCTGGAACGATCGTTACAGATATGCCAGTATATAAACCAGAAGCGATTGGTTTAGATGAGGGGTCCAAAGTTCTATTATTTAATGATGGATCAGTGACTGGACGCTGTGCAGCCGCAAGAAGAATTTCCAGTGAACCTGGTGTCGATATAAATGATCTGGATTTAAAATTAATGGATGCGATCTATGATACAAGATGGACAACAATGTACCATGCACAGGTATATATCGGATTAGATCCTGAATTTATGGTAAAAGCACATCTTTTAATTCCAGAAGGTGAAGAAAATATTTTATATTCCTGGATGTTAAATTTCCAGTATATGAATCCTGAATACAATGAAATGTATAAGAATTCACAGCCAGTTGCAGATGAGACAGATATCTATATTTTCTCAGATCCACAGTGGACACATGAAGAACATCCATTAGGATTAACATATTTTAATACAGACACAAACTGTGCTGCACTTCTTGGTATGAAATACTTTGGGGAACATAAGAAAGGTACATTAACAATTGCATGGGCGATCGCAAATCGTAACGGATATGCTTCCTGCCATGGTGGACAGAAAGAATTCAGATTAGATAATGGAGAGAAATTCGTAGCATCTTTCTTCGGATTATCAGGATCAGGAAAATCCACATTAACACATGCAACACATAATAATAAATACGAAGAGATTCAGGTTCTGCATGACGATGCATTTATCATCAATACAGAAACAGGTGCATCTATTGCAATGGAACCAACATATTTTGATAAAACAGCGGACTATCCAACAGGATGCCCAGATAATAAATACTTATTAACAGCACAGAATTGCTCTGCAACAAGAGATAGTGAAGGAAAAGTCGTTCTTGTCACAGAAGATATCCGTAACGGAAATGGTCGTGCGATCAAGTCTAAATTATGGTCACCAAACCGTGTAGATAAGATCAATGACCCAGTAAATGCAATCTTCTGGATCATGAAAGACCCAACAATCCCACCAATTGTTAAGATCAAAGGAGCTTCTTTAGCATCTGTTATGGGAGCAACACTTGCAACAAAACGAAGCAGTGCGGAACGTCTGGCACCTGGAGTAGATCCAAACCGTCTGGTTGTGGAACCATATGCAAACCCATTTAGAACATACCCTCTTGTAAATGACTACAAGAAGTTTAGAAAACTTGTAAAAGAAAGAAATGTAGACTGCTATATCATTAATACAGGAGACTTCATGGGTAAAGATATTAAACCTGCAACAACAATTTCCGCAATCGAGCAGGTTGTAGAAGGAACTGGAGAATTCAAACAGTGGGGACCATTTACAGATATCGAAGTGCTTGAGATGGAAGGATATGTTTCAGATTTCAACGATATGAACTATGTGGAAACCTTAAAAGCAAGAATGACAGACAGACTAAACTTTGTCTTCGAAAAAGACGTAGAAGATGGTGGATACAATGCACTTCCTACACAGGCAAAAGAAGCTTTAGCAAAAGTTATTGGAGAAGCACACAATTTAGAAGTGGAAAATTCCAATAATTAAAGGTATAATACTCTTAAATCGTTGTTTAGGAGGTAAATTGATTGGATAAAGATCGTTTAAATAATATGGTGGTAGACTTATTCCACGGAATTTCATATGAAGAAGAGAAAGCCGTGATCACAGATGAGTTTAAGGATATTTCGAACAAAGATCTGCATATTATTGATGCGATCGGGATCAAGAAACCGAAGAATATGTCAACGATTGCAGGAGATTTAAACATTACGGTTGGTACACTTACAACCGCTATCAATAACCTCTTGAAGAAAGGATATGTAAATCGCAAACGCGGAGAGAAAGATCGTAGAGTTGTTTATATATCTCTTTCTGAGAAGGGGAGGAAAGCATACAGTCATCACAGAGAATTTCATAAACGTATGATCCAGGGACTGCTTGATACGCTTAATGAGCAGGAACAGGATCTGTTGGTGAAGGTTATGCAGTATTTTCATGATTACTTTCGTGAACATATGTAAATGTGTTTGACGTAGTCTTTCAGTGTATCTGAGAAAGAAATAAAAGAATAAAAGATCCAGACCAGAAATTTTGCTCGCCGTTTTGAAC
>UMKT01021004.1_pt1 | contig 11477 bp, 8 predicted proteins | sample 1966401 | NCBI WGS metagenome assembly UMKT01 (sample SAMEA4836185, study PRJEB28245) | human gut metagenome | biome: gut microbiome; material: fecal sample | place: Denmark | collected 2008
CCGGAAAGGAATAACAGGCGGTCTTCCTTGCGATAGGAGAAGACCCCGGCCGGTGTGACGTATGGCAGTAAGTTTTGCTTCAGTTTGCGGAACCGTTTCTCGTCGCTCAAAGCGTCCTGTACGCTGAGCGTTCGTTCTTTCAGCCACTCGTTGGAGGTGATATAGGTATGCAACTGTTTGACACTGGTCACGCCGCTCGGCACTTGATTGGAGATGGGGGCGTTGAAAAAGGACATGATACATTCTTTCATTAACTCGTTTGATTTAAAGTTTAGGCTGGTAAAGGAAAGGTAAAAGAGTGAGAAAAAACGGTCCGGTAAGTTATTTGCACCTATCGGTAAGTTATTTGCGCATAAAAGTAATTCGGTGACAGGAAAAAGAAGAAGATATGAGTGAAGAGAAAGCGAGCCCGTGTGTGCTGCACATCCATGGCGAGAACATACAGGTGCTGCCCAATGCCATGTTTGCCATTCAATATATTTGCTTGGACCCGGGAGAAAAGCCGGAGGTCGTTTCGGAAAAAGACGTGAGGCCGGATCCGGAGCCGTGTGATTTATTAGCCTCCTATATCCAAGACGAGGAGGTGCGTCACGACTTCGTGAAGCGAATCGCCCAATGCCCGGATGTGGCCACCCTCTGCCAAACGGTGCTGACCGACCTTTTCAACGAGGTCTTTTGCGACTGCGTGGAACCGGCCAAACTTATCAAGAGCAAGGAATTCATCAACGCCATCATCCCCCTGCTCCCCTTCAAGCAAGGCAAGAGCTTGCGCAATATCCGGCGGGCGATCGTGAAGTATGTGCTGGGGGAAGGGTAGGTGTTTTGGTTTATGAATGATTGCATAATTGGATATTTATTTGTTTCTTTGTCAATATTCTATTTTCTTATGAAGTCGAGACAAGAGATCCTAGCGTTATTAAGAGACTTCAAGGTTCGTAAAGGCAAAAAGTACGGAATCTTGAAAATGGGTATCTTTGGCTCTGTAGCTCGTGATCAACAGACGGAAAGCAGTGATGTGGACATTTATTACGAGGGTGAGGCGCAAGGGCTTTTCTCTCTCTCCCATTTGAAAAATGAATTGGAAGAATTGTTGGGAAGCCCGGTGGATATCATCCGTCTTAGAGACCGGATGAATCAGTTGCTTCGTAAACGAATCGAGAGGGAGGGAATCTATGTTTGATACGGAGTTGGCCTTGGATACCTTGTCGCAGATAAAGGATACTCTTTCAATGATAATGGCAAGAACTTCGCATATTCATAAGGTTGATGATTTTTATATGAATGAGTCTGGTATGATTCTATTGGATAGTGTTTGTATGAAACTTGTCGCTGTAGGTGAGGCAATCAAAAATCTAGACAAAATAACGAATAAGGAATTACTTCTTAAATATCCGGCTGTAAACTGGAAGGATATTAAAGGGATGAGAGATATCATTGTCCATCATTATTTTGATATTGACGCAAGCGTGATACTTTATAGTCTTCAAAAGGAGGTTCCGGATTTGTACTCCACTATTTGTGTTATGCTGAGGGATTTGTCTCGGTGACTTATCACGATAAATATAGTTTAAACTCATTTTAAATCAAGACACTCGTTTTTTGCCCTACTGGTTTACCGGCGGGATGGGAGTGGTTTGTGTACTTGTCTTTATTCCTAGTAAATCAGAGAATAATAAGCGGATAGCTAAGAATACGCTGTTCCTCTACGTGCGTATGCTCTTTATCATGGAGAGCAATTTTTGTATTAAACACAATTCTTTGTAGCAATGGTAACAGACTCACGAACTTCGAAAAGTATAAAAAATAGTTTGGTAGCCTTGGCTTTTTATTTTATTAATCTGGTTCTTCAATTTTTCTCCCGTAAGGTATTCTTGGATTATCTTGGGGCAGAGATCTTGGGACTGAATACTACGGCTACCAATTTGCTTCAGTTCTTGAACCTTGCGGAATTAGGAATAGGATCAGCCATTGCTTGTACATTATATAAGCCTTTATTAGAGAAGGATACGGTTGCTATCAATGAGATTGTTTCCTTGCAAGGCTGGTTGTATCGGCGTATCGCATGGATCGTGATAGTGGGAAGTCTCGTGTTGATGGCGTTTTTCCCTTGGATCTTCGCTAAGATGCCGTTACCCTTATGGTATGCGTATGCTTCTTTCGGAGTGCTGCTAGTTAGTGCATTGCTGAGTTATTTTGTTAATTATAAGCAGATCGTTTTATCCGCTGACCAGAAAGAGTATAAGATCCAGTATAGCTATAAGGCCTCGATGTTGATTAAAACCCTTTGTCAGATATTGGCGATTCGATATTTGAGAGACGGTTATGTATGGTGGTTGGTATTGGAGATTGTGTTTGCGATCGTAGCTTCGTTGGTGTTAAATAGAATGGTCCGGCAGACTTATCCATTTCTAGAAACTAAATTAGGACGAGGTCGGGAATTATCGAGAAAGTATCCAGCTATTATTAAGAAAGTTAAGCAATTGTTTTTTCATAAGATCGGTAGCTTTGCTTTGACACAAACTAGCCCGATCATTATTTACGCCTACACTACACTAACTGTAGTGGCGTTATATGGCAATTACATGTTGGTTATCCTTGGGATTCAAACTTTGATGACTGCCATTTTTAATAGCATGAACGCAGGAATTGGGAATTTAGTGGCAGAGGGAAATCGTAAACAGATTATGTCGGTGTTTGAGGAATTATTCTCTGTTCGTTTTCTATTCACTTGTATAATGTGTTTTGGAGTGTTTATGTTGACTCCTTTATTTATAATACTTTGGGTGGGTAATGAATATGTGATGGATACCATGACATTGCTATTGATGACTGTTACTTTGTTTATTCAATTAAACCGTACGACCGTGGATGCTTATATCAATGCTTATGGTTTGTTTGGTGATATTTTTGCTCCAGTTACGGAGGCTTCTATCAATATCTGTTTGTCTGTGTTATTAGGATATTTTTGGGGGTTAAATGGTGTATTGTTGGGTGTGTTGATAAGTTTATTTCTTGTTGTTTTTTGTTGGAAACCTTATTATTTGTTTCGAAAAGCTTTGAAACAACGATTGAAATTGTATATAATTATGTACGTTAAGCATTTAAGTGTTGCAATTGTTAGTATAATACTTATTTATTCTGTATTGAAATTTGTCCCAATGCACTCATTTGAAAGTGCTTTATCTTCTTTTGTATATGGAGTGTTTATTACGATTTTGTATACACTCATTCTTTTATCTATGTTTTATTTTTTAGGACTTGGTTTGAATCGCTTTATTCGAAGAATTCAAAGTATGATGAATGGGAGAAAATAGTATAGTGATATATAGGTTGTATGATACATTAAAAAGTTAGCTAAGATAGGCTGTATGGTTTATAATATTCAAAGTAAAAAATGTTTAATAAATATAACAAATGATACCTGTAATTTCTATTATTGTTGCTGTTTACAAAGCGGAATCCTGCTTGCGGCGTTGTGTAGACAGCCTGCTAGCACAGACTTTTCAAGACTATGAAATTTTGCTGGTAGATGATGGGAGTCCCGATCGTTCCGGAGAAATTTGCGACGAGTATGCCCGGAAGGACAATCGTGTCCGTGTATTCCATAAAGAGAATGGTGGAGTAGCGTCCGCTCGACAGTGTGGAATGAACAATGCAAGAGGCGAGTACGTGATACACGCTGACCCAGATGACTGGGTGGAACCGAATATGCTGGAGGAACTATACGGAAAGGCAAAAGAAGAAAATGCAGATATGATAATTTGTGATGTATGGCGGGATACTTCCAAGAAATCTACTTACGTGAAGCAACGGTTATTTATATTAGAGCATTGTGTGATGCTAAAAGATGTGTTCCAGCAGCTGCATGGCAGCTGCTGTAACAAGCTCGTTAAGCGAGCTTGTTACAGCAAATATGATGTGAATTTTCCGGAAGGGTTGTCATATGGAGAAGATACTTATGTCAGTGTATGCCTGTTGGCACATCCTATAAAGATGGCATATGTACCAAAAGCATTTTATCATTATGTCCAAAATGTAAATTACAGCTCGTTAACACGTCGTCCTGTGAAAATTTTGGTAGAGCAATGTGAAAAACTCTGCGATTTACTTCGTTGCAAATTATCAGAGAATCAATTTAAAGAAATTTATCCTGCTTTACGATATAGGCAAGCATGTGTTATCCTAACATCTGCAGGAGAAAACCCATATATCGTAACATTTAAAAAAGATTTTGAAGGTGTGAGAAAAGCTATTCTTCATCAAAACTTCTCTTTTAAGAGGAAGACTCTTTTTTGGATAGCATTCTATATATCACCTTATATTGCACGTTTTTTTTATACTTTTTGTCGTTAACTATTGTTGAATCTTATCATAAACAGTTAGCAATTTTATTAGTTTTATGTCTGATGTCTCAAGAATAGATACATATGGTGCAAAGCTGGTTTTACTGCCATATATGTTGGCAATAATTGGCAGTTGTTTGTATACCATTATATTGGGAGTGTATAACGGGGATTTCATACAACGTGATGTGTTATTTCCGTTACCTGCTTTGTTGGTTATAGCTGTATTGACTATCATTCCTTATATAGGTATATATGGATTGTATAAACGGTATAGGTCTAAAGAGACAGAAAATGTACCCGATAAGTTCAAGGTTGCGATAATTCGCAATATTACATGGCTTTTATTGTTGGTTCATATAGGTCTACTCTTTACTGGATATGGCCAAATGGGAACTTCGATAGAAATAGACGGCGGATTTTTTTCTTATATCCGTTCGGCTTTCTTCAAGTTGATGGTACGTCCATGGGTTATTGCTTATTTGCTGATTTCCAATAGCCGTAAAAATCTTGCTGTAACTGTTCTTTTGTTTTCTATTCACACGATTCTTGCTCATTCTTTAGGAGGGTTCTTTATTCTATTACTCATCTTATTGTTTAGGCAAGGCAAGAAGGTGAAATCTTTTGTGAAGCGAAATTTCTTGTTTGTATTAGCGATACTCTATTTGGTTCCGATTGTTGTCTCTTCCGCTTATAATGTTCGTGCACAATTAAGGGGACAAGGAGGGATGAGTGAAACTTCAAACATTGATATAATGGTTGGGAAATTATGTGGACGAATAAGTAGTTTTTCCAACAGTGCCTATATTTTACAGAACTCGTCACAAAATGTTTATGATTTGGAATTAATCCCCGATTTTTTTTACTTTTATGATACATTACATTATTGGGGATACAGACCTGAGTTTAAGAGTACTGGATTCTATGTGGAAGAGCAAATAAAGCATTCAAAATTAGAAAACAGTTCAACTATGCCTGGTGTCATAGGGGTTTTAATAATGTCATATGTTAAATCTCCTTACATATTTCTTTTTAACCTGTTTCTGATGACTTTTCTTCTTATTATAATATTTAATCTAACAAAGAGGATAGGATTTCCAAATGCTTCTGGAATTGCTTATATTTTAACAATAGAGTTTGCTACAAGTGGAGATATTTCAGCTCTTTCTAATACTATATATACCCTGCTGATAATATGGTTTACATTGTCTATATCAAACATAATAATATGGAAATGAAAAAGAAAAAGAAAGTACTTGTGTTATATCCATCGGGGAATTATCTATATCCTACGACAGGAGGAGAATTATATGATTCTTATCTTTTTAAAAGAATACTTTTTTCTGGACAGATAGATATGTCCTTTTTTACAAAGGATCATACTAGACACATTAATAAGTGGTTGTTGCCTGCATACATACTCTGGTCGTGTAGGAGAATCGGTTCATACGATGCTGTATTCTTAAATAGCAGTTGGTTTGCTCAATCTATTTGGTTGCTTTATTTTTTCAGAATATTTTATCCTAAGTTGAAAGTCTACGTTATTCATCATCATTTTCGGTATCAGGAAATGTCTGGAATAAAAAGACTATTACAATACATGTTGGAATGGCTGGGGCTGGGGGTGTCTTTCGCTGTTATAACTCCCAATCCATATACGCATTCCTTGATAAAGCAGATGAGACCAGATAGTCGTACTGTTTTTCTCGAAATGGCATTCAAGAAAGATGTTCCAACATCTTCTTGCTATGTGTTAAAACGGTTATTATTTGTTGGTACTGTATATCAACGGAAAGGACTTTTATATCTACTGGAGGCAATAGGACAGATGTCTGAAAAGGAAAGATCTGGGATTCATTTGGATATTGTGGGAGATCTTTCTTACAAAAAATACTATAAACGTCTGTTGTCTTTGGTTCACTTATATGGGTTGGAGGATGTTGTAACTTTTGTAGGACGTATATCAGATGAAGAATTGAAGTCATATTATTCTCGAGCATATTGTTTTGTATTTCCGTCTTTGTTGGAAGGTTATGGTATGGTGTTAATTGAAGCAATGTCTTACGGACTGCCAGTGATAGCGTTTGACAATTCAGCTATACCTTTTACAGTAAAAAATGATAGAAATGGCATATTAGTGAGGGATAAAAATATATTGGATCTTAAAAAATCCATTTTAAAACTATGTGTAGATACAGATTACCATCGGAAATTGTGTGATGGTGCTCTAGATACTTATCGCAATGCTCGTTCTCTTTCTGATTTGGATGTAGATATAGAAAATTTTGTAATAAAGGAACTAATAAACTAAATCAATATGGAAGTGATTCCGGAGTGTGAATATTTATTACTTATTATAGTTTACTTGGTGATAAACTCTCAATAAAGGGCTCATAGTTAAAAGTAATACATTCGTTACTTACAGAAAATAAAAAATTATGTATAGCATCGAATATTTAGAACGATTTTTTTAGTATCAATCAGAGGTATCACCAAGTAGTGACTCTCTTAAGTCCTTTTGTGAAAAGAATAAAGTGCCCTGTAATATCTTTAAAAGTGGTATAAGGTTATTCGTGAAAGAATAGCCGAGGTAAAGGTTGACGCTAGGAGGATCCATCTTTCAGTAATTCTCCTCGTTCTTTCATTACTATAGATGAATATTTAATATCTAATAAATAAGTTGTAATGAATTCTATTAATATTATTAATATTCTAGGAGTTTATCCTCCGCCTTTAGGAGGTGTGTCTATTCATGTTAAGCGATTAATACATGGCTTAAATAAATATAGATTAATCTTTCTAATAAATTATGGATCTAAAGTGAAAGGTTTTGAATATATAGAAAATATACATTCATTGCCATTTTATATTTTTTCTTTATTGTGGAAGAGAAGAAGGATTATACATGTTCATTCAAATTCATATGTAATATTTTTACTCCTTTTGCTATTTGGAATTCGTCATAAGATTGGTGTGACATTACATAATCAAAGAATAGCGAGGATGAAGTCTTCGTTTAAACAATTTGTGTTTACATCGTTTTTTCATAGAGCGGATTTTATTATTTTGAATAGTAAAAAGTATTCAGATATTCTTGTTCAAAAGTATAGATTGTCAGAAAATCGATTGCATGTGATTCCTGCTTTTATTCCTCTGATGAAGTCTGAGTCTTGTGGATTGCCAAAGGGGGTGTTAGAATTTAGAAAAAAATGTAATTATCTGATTTCTGCAAATGCTTTTCGTTTGGTTGTTGAAGATGGTTTGGATTTATATGGATTAGATCTTTTGATAGACTTGATTTATGATTTAAGGAAGGATGGTATTAATGCAGGTTTGTTATTCTGTTTGCCAGAAATAGGTAATAAAAAATATTATGAGGAGCTTCAGAAAAGAATTGAGAATTATCATTTAAAAGAGTATGTGAAGATAGTTTCTGGTATAATACAAAACGCATTTGAATATTGGAAGATTTCAGATGTTTTTATTCGTCCTACTACTACTGATATCGAGGGGATATCTGTAAAAGAGGCTTTGTGGGTAAATACTCCTGCTATAGCAAGTGATATATGTGAGAGACCTGCGGGAACATTACTTTTTGAAAACAGAAACTATTTAGATTTAAAGGATAAAGTGTTGAAAATCTATAAGAAGGATAAATATGAGACTATAGATTTTAGAGAAAATGTACCTGATGTTGTAAATGAAATATTGAAAATATATAATTCTTTATGAAACAAATAATTCAAGACCTCAAATCCGGATCAACCATCTTGGAAGAAGTTCCTGTTCCTCAAGTAAAATCCGGCTATGTTTTAATCCAAACGACTCGTACGCTAGTATCTTTAGGAACGGAGCGTATGCTCGTGGAGTTCGGAAAGGCGAACCTGATTGATAAGGCACGGCAACAACCGGATAAGGTGAAGCAAGTTTTGGACAAGATAAAGACGGATGGTTTACAACCGACACTGGAGGCCGTGTTCAATAAGCTAGGGCAGCCTTTGCCTTTGGGATATTGCAATGTCGGACGTGTAGTAGCAGTCGGGAAAGGTGTTGCGGAATTCAAGGTGGGCGATCGGGTGGCCTCGAACGGGAACCATGCGGAGTTTGTTTGTGTGCCGAAGAATCTGGTGGCGAAGGTGCCGGATGATATAACGGATGAGGAAGCGGCCTTTACGGTGATTGGCTCGATTGGTTTGCAGGGAATCCGCTTGCTGAATCCTCAGTTGGGAGAGACGGTTGTGGTGGTCGGTCTGGGATTGATCGGTCTGGGATTGATCGGTCTGGTGGCGGCGCAGTTGTTGAGAGCGAACGGCTGTAAGGTTATCGGGGTGGATTTTGACCAGCAGAAGGTGGATATGGCCGCCTCGAAGGGAATCGTGGCTGTTAATCCGGGCAGAGGTACGGATCCGGTAAGGTTCGTGGAGGATTATACGGGGGGTATCGGTGCGGATGGTGTCTTGATCACGGCCTCCACGCAAAACCATGAGGTGATCCATCAAGCGAGTGAGATGTCCCGTAAGAGGGGACGGATCGTTTTGGTGGGTGTTGTCGGATTGAATATGCGAAGGGATGACTTCTATAAGAAGGAGTTGAGTTTTCAGGTATCTTGCTCGTATGGGGCCGGACGTTATGACGAGGAATATGAGAACAAGGGGCACGATTATCCGTTGGCTTATGTCCGCTGGACGGAAAAGCGTAATTTTGAGACGATACTCCACGCGATCTCTTCCGGATCGTTGGATGTCAAGTCGTTGATAACGGAAGAGGTGGACTTGGCCGATTATGAGGAGATTTACGGCGATATGCGTAAGAAAGGATCGATCGCTTCCATATTACGTTTTCCCGCTGATTCGAAGATGGAGTCAGTTGTCTCTATCGGCAGTAATGCCTTTGTGAGTGGAAATGGCAAGATCGGGATTATTGGGGCGGGTAATTATACCTCCGCCATGATCATACCTTGCTTGGCTAAGGCCCATGCTAGAATCAAGTATATAGCGAGCGCCCAAGGATTGTCCGCCAAGATATTGGCGAGGAAGGCGGGGGCGGAGAACGCCACGTCGGACTATCAAAATATATTGAAAGATCCGGAGGTGGATTTGGTGATGGTCACGACACGCCATAACCTGCATGCCCGGATGGTGATAGAGGCTTTACGGAATGGGAAAAGCGTATTCGTGGAGAAACCGTTATGCTTGAATGAGACGGAATTGGATGATATCATACGGGCTTATCAAGGGGCTCCTGAGGGCACGACCTTGACGGTTGGTTTTAACCGGCGTTTCTCTCCGTTCGCCGAGAAGATGAGGCGATTGCTAGGTGACGGACCTAAAAATATAGTGGCGACGATGAACGCCGGATTTATCCCGCGGGAAGTGTGGGTGCATGATCTTGAGATAGGTGGAGGGCGGATCATTGGAGAGGCTTGCCATTTTATCGATCTATGTTCCTTCTTGGCGGGCTCGGAGGTCGTGGCGGTCTGCATGAATGCGTTAGGCGAAAATCCGGAGGAGAATACGGATAATGCCAGCATATTGCTTCGTTACGCGAATGGGACGAACGCCGTGATCAATTACTTTGCGAACGGCTCGAAATCGTACGCCAAGGAACGTGTGGAGGTTTTCTCTCAGGAGAGGGTCTTGGTCTTGGATAACTGGCGTAAATTGACCGGGTATGGTTTTAAGGGTTTCTCATCGATGAAGGCCGGTATGGATAAAGGGCAAAAACGTCAATTTACGTTGTTGAATGAACGTATCCGGGAGGGCGGTGAGCCATTGATTCCATTTGAGAGTATATTGAATACGACGAAAGCTACTTTCGCTTGCATTACGAGCTTGAAAGAGAGATGTTGGGTGAATCTCTAAAATTATATATTTCTACTCTTCGGAACTTGAGATCTCGCCAAGTTCGTTATCAAGTCTGGTATAGGCTACGGGCATATATTAGGAAATACAGGAGCTTTCGGTATGTATTGTCATTACCGAGAGTGGGACATCCTTTGTCTTTTAAACTTTTCATCTCGAAATATACGGACTTGGATAGTGTTACGGGGCATTTCTCTTTCTTGGGTACGGAATCCGCTTTTCTAGGATGGAACGATGAGAGCTTTGGTAAGTTATGGTCCTATAATCTAAATTATATGGACTACCTTCATCAAGAAACTATATCTTTCGAACAGGCCGTTTGCTGGATCGATAAGTTTGTCGATGAAATAGAGGGGAATAGGAATGGTCTGGAACCTTATCCGATCGCTTTACGAGGCATCAATTGGATCAAGTTCCTGTCGAAATATCATCCTTATATTCTGGCTGAGAATAAACGAAAATGGGATTCCTCCTTGTATGCCCAATATCAGATTTTACTGGATAATCTGGAATATCATCTTTTAGGGAATCACTTATTGGAAGACGCTTTCTCCTTGTTATGGGCCGGGCTTTATTTTAAGGATGAGCCGATCTATCAAAAGGCGAAAGGCTTATTGTTGCGGGAACTGGAAGAGCAACTCCTTCCGGATGGCGCTCATTACGAGCAATCACCGATGTATCATTGTATATTATTGGATCGATTGCTGGATTGCTATAATGTCTCTGTAAATAATTTGCGGTTTATAGGGCAGGAAGGTTTGAATGAACGCTTACGAGAAAAAGCCGGTGGTATGTTGGGACATTTAGCCTCTGTCGTTTATAAAGATAATACGATACCTCTCCTGAATGATTCCGCTGAGGGAATCGCGCCTTCTCCGACTCAATTGTTTGTATACGCTAAGCGATTGGATATGGACTGGGAAAAGCTTCCGATGGGAGCGTGTGGCTATCGAAAATTGATGGCGGGCCATTGGGAGGCTATCGTGGATGTTGGAGACATAAGGGCCTCTTACCAACCCGGCCATTCGCATGCGGATACGTTCAATTATGAGTTGCGGATAGGGGGTAAGCCTTTCGTTATGGATACCGGAATTTCTACGTATGAAAAGACAGCCCGTAGGCAATACGAGCGTGGCACGGCGGCCCATAATACGGTGGTGCTAGGGGATAAGAACTCTAGCGAGGTATGGGGAGGCTTTCGTGTGGGGAGGCGGGCAAGGGTGACGCTTCTTAAAGATTCTCCGAATGAGGTAGAGGCTTGGCATGATGGTTT
>UMKT01045682.1_pt1 | contig 11445 bp, 4 predicted proteins | sample 1966401 | NCBI WGS metagenome assembly UMKT01 (sample SAMEA4836185, study PRJEB28245) | human gut metagenome | biome: gut microbiome; material: fecal sample | place: Denmark | collected 2008
TGCCAAAGATACAGCCAAGACTGTAGCTAAAGAGACGGCAATGGAAGAAGTTAGGATTACCTAAAGAGTTGGGTAACAACTTGAAAATGGTATATCAACGGAAAGAAAAGGATAAACCAGCAGAGTTTTTAGAAGTATGGAATCCAGATAAAGAATATCCTTCAAGTTGTATTATTACAAATGTTTCATCGACATTAGGAGGATTTAAGTTGATGCAAGCTGGAACTGAGATAGTGAATATGCAAGGTACAAGTAAAGATCCAAAACATGGTTATAATAGTTGGATAGATTTTATGAGAGCTGCGTATCAGAAAATAGGATTAGAAAATGGTCTTGTAGGTGGATGCTCAGTAGATAACTATATATATGAACGTGATGAAAATGGTGATGAAATTGCTATTCCATGTGCACATTCTGTATACCCAGCAGGTGCACATGTATATGAAATGGTTGGCGGACAAATTGACCCTAATAATTTTTATCTGGTTTCATTGTGTAGTCGTCACAATAAGGCAGGCACTATACGTACTTATATGAAATTAGAACAGGCGGTTTTGGCAATAAAGTTAAACAATTTTATGAAATAAAAAGGAGGACAAAATTATGGCAGACACAAAAGTTGTAACACCAACCAGCGCAGATGTTACCCCAACGGTAGTAGTAAAGCAACCAGACATTATGCAGGCTTTGATTAAAGTAGACTTTGAACTTCTTGGAACAAAGCTTGTGGCAGAGTACTACAAGTCAAATGATAAGGAATATTATCTGCTGATGCCTACAGATCAGGCAGATGCCAGAGGAATTACCATTAATGACATGATAAACGATATTTGTTATCTGATTGGCTTGGATGATACAGCAAAATTACAGGTTAAGGAATTAACTGATTGTATTGAATCGTTGGGGTTAAGCTTTAAAGATATCAAAGTTGTATTAAAAATGGCATATTTTTATTCGGTTGTGGACAGTACGAACAGTACAGGGGAAAATGCGGCACCGGTAAACAATACAGAATACGCATTCCAGCTTGAAATTGATACTTCAAAAGCACTCCCGGAAAGCCTCAAGATTTTCAATATTCAGAGAGTCGGTGTAGCAGTCTGGAACACAGAGAGAAGTAAGATTATCAGCCAGATGAATCTTTACAAACCGGAAGATTTGTTAAAAGAAATCTAAGAAGCGAGGTGGTTTTGATGTCAAAAGAATATATGAACAGTTCCTTGAATATGGAAGGTGAATTATGCGGTGTCAAAACCACTCTTTTGGCAGGTTGCATCGAAGATGAGCTGTTGTTTTCTGCGGAAGTGGAAATAACCAAAGACAGCCTGAAAGAACTTCTAAAACTGTTTGGCAGCGTTACGAAAGAAAAAGTAGGGGATTACGTGGAACTGCTGAACGATTTTGAGGTAAAAGCCCTGTTTGCACATAGCAATCAGCAGACCATGCTGGAGGTGCGTACAGAAGCACTAAAATTTTTGGCTTATGATGGAAAACAGGGAAAACTGGTTGCCTTTGCCCTTCTTCCGCAGGAAATTATCAATGGGGAAAACGATTCGCTGGCACAGGTAGTAAAGAAAGTGATGTATGTGTTTGGAATACACAGCTTCACCTTCCTTTACCGTAATACGAACATAAACTGTAGCGAATTGTACAAAGCATATTCGTACCTGCCGGAAGTTCCGCCCATAATAGAAGGAAGCCTTCTATTAAGCACAGCCTTTCGATTTGATGAAGTGGCAAAATATCCATTTACAGATGCCATGAGAACAATCTTCGGAATAAACCAGATGGATATATTCGTGGGGCTGGGTGGAAAACAGGTAAGCTGTGCACTGCTTGTGCCGGATATTGAAAATGCACTGTTAAGCTGTCAGAACATAGTAATCTATACACAGTTTGGCAGCAATAATGTGAAATTCCAGATGGCGGGAGCTATCGGACTAAGCTGCTTTCCGGGATTAAAATTTTATGTGAATGCAGAATTCACACTTACAAATGTATCAATATCGGCAAGTACCATGCCGACAAGCGTTTATCAGATACCTAATACAAAAATATCAATCTGCAACTGTGGGCTGGAGCTTGGCTTTGGCAAATCCGGTATCAATATCGGGGCAATGTCACAGATAAATATCCGCAATCTTATGTGGTATGGAGCATTGAGCATATCCTATAATGGTACGGTTCCAATGCTTGATATGATCAACATAGCCATGAGTGAAGTGTCGGTATCCTCTCTGGTATCAAACCTTGCAGGAATTGATTCGCAGTCAGTAAAAGAACTGGATATATTTACCGTCACAGCCTTTGACATCAATAGTTCAGGTGGCGGTAAAACGATTGATTTTAAGACACTTACAGATGCGGAAATCATACAGGCTGTAAATAATGCATTAGCGGGAATGAAGCAGGAGTATCTGCTGAGTCAGGACAATGTAAGTGTGACAAGACTTCCGGGCGATAGTGCCTGTGACGTTCTGAACACAAAGACCATGTTCCATTACTGGCTGAACAGTAAGGGAGAATTATCCTTTCCACCGCAGGCATATTATGCATCTAAGCATCTGACCATAGGCAGATACAATTTTGATATGGGAGTATTCTTTGCAGGACAGTTGGAGATTTTCGGACAGAAAATCAAAGTCATGTTTTCGTCAGTAAATGATAAAGGCATTCTTGGATATGCGGAAGTATCACCAATACATAACAGTGTGCTTATTATCAGCGGTTCCCGTTCTGAGAAAAACAGGATAAACCCGGTGCTTGGCAGTACATCAAACAGTACATTGGAACTGCTGACACAGGATTTTTACAGAAATGAAGTGACAGACAGACCGGTCACTTTATACATGGATGTATCCAAAAACGCCTGCAATTTTTATATAGATGGGCATATAGAACTGTGCAAAATATTTTCTTTTGATGCACTGGTATATTTTGCCAACAAAAACATAAGGATTGCTGTTGAAACAAGCTATTTCAACCTGTTTCGGGCTTCATTGTATCTGAATGCAGATTATCAGAAAATGAAAAATCTGTTCTTTGAATTTGAAGTCTCTCTCGACAGCACAGGATTACAGAATAACCTGAAACAACTGACGTACCTGCTGGATGAAGCAGTAACCAAATATGACAAAAAGATACATGATGCACAGAAAAAAATCAATGATGCAAAGAACAAAGTATCCTCCCTGCAAAATGAGATAAACTCATACAAAAGTAAAATCGAAGAGTGCAGGAGGGTAATTAGGAAAGCAAAATGGTATCAGTGGGCGAAGATGGCTAAGGAAACAGCCAAAATCGTAGGCTATGAGGTTGCCATCGGCGGCATATATCTTGCGATGAAAACGGCAGAGGCAGCTCTTGATGCAGCCAATAAGGTACTGTCGCTTGCAAACAAACTGGGTAGCGGTTTCCTTAACACAATTAACAAAGTGATTCAGGGTGTGCTTAATGTATTCTATATCAGCAAGGCACTTCTTGGCATAATCGTAAATGGAAGCCAGATATTTGTAAAAGTCAATATGGAGCTTACCGTTATTGGAAAACAGATATCCGTAAAAGAAGAAGTGGATATGAACAAACTGATTGAAAAGCCAATCATTCTGTTGGAGGAACTGACCATCAATCAGATCAAGGACCTGATAGATATGCTGTCATTGGGACAGACACCGGAATACGAGAGGATAGAGGCAACGCCATATCCATATATGGAATTTCCGGAAGATCCAGTGGAACTGTCAGAAATGGTTGCCTATGGTGCAAAACGAATCGAGCAGGCAAAGGGAATGGTAGAAGAACTTCAAGACCTGTACATTGACGAGCTTCAGGAGCTGGATTCCGAGATTGAGGATATGGATACAGAATTTAAGGCGGCAGCACAGATGGTAAGCTACTCTCTGGAAAAAGCATCGGATAACGTATACATAGATGGTATGGACGAACTGATTACGCAGATAGAGGAAGCAAAGGAGGACGGACAGATAAGTCCTGAAGAAATCAAGCTTGCCGAGTCATGTATAGATGATTATCTGAATATCATCCGCCCGTCCGCCACGACAATAGAAGAATCAAGTATGCGTGTGAAGGAATGCGTAGACAGCATAGATACTGAAAGAACGACAAAAAGAATGCGTAGTTCTTATAAGAACGCTGATGCAGAGAATGGAACTGAGCTTATGAACAACAGGGACTATGACAAGTTCTATGGAGAGCTCCAGTCTGTGGTAGAGAAGTATTTTCCGCATGGTTCCGGACATGGATATTTCAACATCACGGATGAAGAAGTATTCTATCAGGCATTAAATAACGCAAGAAAACAAGCAGGATGTGCTTATGTAGAACTGTCCGAGGAAGATGAAGAAGAAAATCAGGAATCAGGTCTGCTGTATGGAGCAAAACCGTTAAGGCGGATGGTAAGTGAAGGATATATTCAGAGGCTGCAATAAAAGTAAAAAATTATTGTACTCTTTTTCAGTCAGCCATTATGGGATGGTTAAAGTTTCATATACAAAAAAATCAGGAGCTTTCTAAGATTAGAAGGATGGAGCATCGTGCTCTTTCAAGGATAATCAAGGGAAGCTCTTTTGTTTATAAAAAGATATATTTGAATTTCAAATAAAAATTCTTGAAGAAACAGCCTTTTTTTAGTACAATAAAACTGAGTTAGTGTATAGAATGATAAATAGAAATTCATGATAGATTTTGTTCATATTATCTATCTGAATATGACTGGAAAATAAGAGAATATCTTTATGGGGACAGAATGTGTAACTGCACCATAGTTTGGACAGGAGGATTGATATTATGAAAAAATGGAAAGAAAGAGGAAAGAGAATCGCAGTATTGTTGCTTACGGCAGCCCTTGTTGGAAGCAGCGTGGACTTATCTGCTCTTACGGTAAATGCAGCAGAGGAAGAAAAAGTGCTGACCTGTGAAAAAGAGGAGCAGACTACATCGGAAGAAATAACCGAGACAGCAAAGCGTATCACCTCATGGACATGGAATGATGAAGAGGAAATGCTGGACTTGGAGGAAAACGTGCTGGCACTTCCCGGTGCATCCAAAGATTATATCGTATCCTTTGATGACATCGTATCATTCCTTCCTGCTTCCATCACAGCCACGATTACAACATCTGCGTCCGTTACCGAAACAGAGGATACAGAAGCAACAAACGAATCGGAAGAAACGGATGGAGCGGAAGAAACCGTGACTCTGGAAGGCTGGGTATGTGAAAACTACCCGGAGGAAGGTGCGTACAGCGGTAACTATACTTTTACTGCGAATCTGCCGGAGGGCTATGAACTCGCAGAGGACGCAGCAGCACTGAAAGTAAATGTAGAACTGGGTGGAGCACAGCTTTTGGAAGCAACCACCATCACACCAACAAAACCGGAAAATGGTAATGGTACAGCAGAAAACCCGTATCAGATTACCTCGGCGGCAGAACTTTACTGGTTCGCCGGACTTGTAAACGGAACTCTTACAGACGTTACTAAAAATAGTTCAGCCTGTGCGAAGCTGATGAATGATATCACGGTAAATAATAATCTGCTTGACAGGATTACATATAAAACAGATGATGACGGCAATCTGACCAATGAAGTAGCAAACGGCGGGAACTTCATTTCATGGACACCGATTGGAGCAGCTAATAACGGCTATCAGGGGACTTTTGATGGAAATGGAAAGACCATCAGCGGACTCTTTTTCAATGATAGCCAAAAAAGTCATGTTGGCTTGTTTGACAATATATATATGGCAACAATTCGGAATGTCGGTGTCGTTGATTCTTATTTTTTCGGAGAACATTATGTCGGAGGCGTGTGCGCATTTGGTGTAGATGGTACGATAACTGGCAGCTATAACACAGGAGTGGTAAGTGGAGAAGGATGTGTCGGAGGCGTGTGTGGAACTGGTAGCAGTGTTACGATAACTGACAGCTATAACACAGGTAGTGTAAGTGGAAATGATGATGTCGGAGGCGTGTTCGGATATGGTGAAAATTGTACGATAAACAATTGCTATTATCTGAAAGCGGAAGGCACGGATTTGGGTGGCATTAACGGCGCAGATGTCGAAGGGCAGGCTGAAGGAAAAACCGCTGCACAGTTTGCATCCGGCGAGGTTGCATACCTTTTGCAGGATGGACAGAAAGTGGGAGAAGATGGCACGATACCACAGGTCTGGGGACAGAACATTGATAATGATGGTGAGAAACAATCTTTTCCTGTTTTTAGTAATGCGAAAGTCTATAAACCTTCAGAAAGTTCTCCTTGTAAGGTTGGATACACAAATAATGCGGAAGGCTTAAAGGAACATGACTTTGGCGACGACAAGACTGGCGAAAGCTGTTCGTACTGTAATATAAAGAACATCAACTATTCTGGTATCAGTATTAGCGGTGTGGATACCCCTTACTACTATACAGGTAATGAGATTAAGCCGGATATTACCATAAAAAAAGGCGAGACATCATTAACTCTTGGTGAAGATTATAACATTACTTATGGAAACAATACAGATGTGGCAGGCAGCAATGCTGAAAACGCTCCTTATGTGAAGATTACCGGAAAGGGTAATTATACAGGAGAAATTACAAAGAACTTTACCATTGCTTACATTACTGCTCCGGATAATTATATAACAGGAACGAAAGGTGCGAATGACTGGTATACTTCAGATGTCACAATCGGCGTAGCAGACTGGCAGGTATCAACGGATGGAAGCAGTTGGAATGACAGCATTTCGGTTACCGAAGAGGGAACACATTCTTATACTCTTTATTTTAAAGACAGTAACGGATACATTACAGATAGCATAAACAAAGAGATTAAGATTGATAAAGCTGCTCCAACCGGAACCATTCAGGTAAAAGAAAGTACATGGGATAAATTTTTAGAGAAAATTTCCTTTGGCTTCTATACCAACACCAAAGAAAAAATTACGATTACATCAGAGGATACCGGCTCCGGTATAGCCTCTACAGAATATCTGGTATCTGACAAGGCATATACACAAATTTCAGATATGCAGAATCTGAGTGGCTGGAAAGATTATGATAATAGCAATAAGCCTAAAATCAAGACGAACAGGACCAACTATGTGTATGCGAGAATCACAGACAATGTCGGAAATGTAACCTATCTGTCCAGTGATGGCATTTTGCATGATGATGAGAAACCGTATATTTTTGATATAACCCCGGTCATGAAGGATCGCTCCGGTAGTGTGACATTTGATATTTTTGAAGATGGAAGCGGTCTTGAGAAGGTTTATTTCTTATATAGTACGGATATAAATGAGGTAACAAGTGCTACGACAGAGAATTTGAAAGCATCTGATTATCACAATGCAACCGGAACCTTTACATTATCAGACCTGAAACCAAATACCGAGTATTACTGTGCAGTTCTTGCAGTGGATAAGGCAGGAAATGAAAGTTATCTTTTAAATAGCACATTTAAGACATTAAAGGAAGCCATCACGGGAACTGTATCCATTTCCGGAGAGGCAGTATATGGAAAAACATTGACAGCATCCTATGAGGGACTTGCGACAGATGCCGGCGAAGTTACAGTTTCATGGTATCGTGGAGAAGATACTACAGCGATTGCTACCGGAGATACATATACTTTAACAGCAGATGATGTAGGAAAAGTGATTACAGTTAAGGTTACCGCTGAAAACTGTTCCGGAGAACTGACGGATTCCACCGCCGAGGTAGCAAAGGCAGAACATCCAAATCCACCGACGAATGGAAATGTGGATGATGAAAACAATACCTTTACCTTTAACGGAACAAGCGGAGTTACTTACGAATACAGTACCGATGGTGGAGCAAGTTGGACGGATATTACGGTAGATTCCGGCACCGGTGTTGGTACTGTTACAGTTGGAAACGTGATAGTCAACACAGGAGATTTACAGGTACGGGCAAAGGAAACAGATGGATATAAGGCAAGTGATGTTATTTCCAATACATCTGCCTATACCGCAACCTTAGAAGGCAGCGTAAGCCTTTCCGGAACTGCAAAGTATGGGGAAACCTTAACTGCAACTGTAACCGGAGCACAGCAGGGAGCTGTATTAACCTATACTTTCTGCGCGGACGATACAGTGCTTCAGCAGGGAAGCAGCAATACTTATAAGATTGTACCCGCCGAAGCAATTGGAAAACAGATTACAGTTAAGGTATCTGCGGAAGGATACATAGGAACAGTTAATGATACTTCGGATACTGTTGCAAAAGCAGACGGAGTGCTGACACTGAAACAGACTGAATTTACCCCGACCTTTGGGGATGAGGCATTTAAGCTTGGATGTAGCAGAACCGGAGACGGAACGATTTCCTATAAAGTTTCCGATGAAAAGGTCATTAAAGTTTCCGATACCGGAGAAGTAACGATTGTGGGAGCAGGAAGTGCCACCGTAACAGTATCTCTTTCGGAAACAGAGTGTTATACCGGTGCGGCAGAGCAGACGATTAAAGTCAATGTGGCAAAGAAAGACTATGTATTAAATCCGTCAACAGGTACGGCAGCTTATACATATAAGCAGGGAGCAAGTAATGTGGCGGTGGATGTTGCAGGAATGCTTCCGGCAGATAAGGGTAATACAACATACTCTGTGTCAACGGCAGATGCCGGTACGATACTTGAAAATGTATCGGTAGATAAAAATGGTAATCTTACCTACAATGTGAAGTCATTTGATAACTATACAGATGGAATTACAGCAACTATTGCAGTCACTGCAACGATGGCGAATTATAAAGATGTAACTTATACATTAACTGTAAAGATTACTGATAAATTCGTAGTGACGGAAAAGGCAGGTGCAAAGGTTTCTTCTGACAGCACATCCCTTGTGTACGGACAGAAGATAAGTGCATTAAAGCTTAATACCACAGAAGCAAAATTTGTAGCCAATGGAACAGAGGTAGCAGGTACACTTAGCTGGGAAACACCGGATGAGGTACTGAATGCCGGAAGTCATCAGGTTATATGGAAGTTTGTGCCGGAGAATGAAGCACTTTATCAGGGATGTACCGGAACGATCACAGTAACCGTAAGTCAGGCGACACCGAATGTGACAACTGTTCCGACAGTGGCAGACAGAGTATATCATCCAACTGCAGCATTAACAGATAGTGATCTTGTTAGTGGAAGCGTAAGCTGGACTGTTGGTGGCGTGGAAAAGACTGTTGAAGGTAGCTGGAGCTGGAAGACAAACGGCACAGTTCCTACAACAAATGTGAACAGCTATGTAGCAGTATTTAATCCGACAGATACCACGAATTATGTGCCGGTAACGAAGAATATTACCGTCAGGGTTGTAGCAGCAACAGCTTATGTGGCTGAAAAACCTACTGTAAGTGCTATTACTTACGGACAGACCTTATCAGATGCAACAATAGCAGGTGGAAAAGTACAGTACAGTGAGAATGACACAACTCTTGTAGACGGAACATTTTCTTGGAAGGATGCAAGCCTTGCACCGAATTGTGCAGACAGCAATCTGACAACTTATGTATTGGTATTCACACCGACAGATCGTGCAAATTACAACACGGTTGAAACGGATGTAACCATCACAGTAAATAAGGTAAAAGACGCACCGCATATGCCGGGATCGGCTATGAGTGTTCCATACAGTAACAAAACTGTCGGTACAGTTACTTTAGCGAAAGACTGGACATGGCAGGAGAGTGATAAGGCTACTGCATTGGAAGTAGGTGTGCCTGTGACCGCAACTGCTGTTTACAATGGTGCGGACAAGGGCAATTATGAAAATGAATCAGTGGTAATCACAATTACCAGAAGTGATTGTGAACATAAGAATACTGAGGTTAGAGGTGAAAAGGAATCCACCTGTAAAGAGGAAGGATATTCAGGAGATACCTATTGTAAGGATTGTGGAGAATGTATCAGTACAGGTCATGCCATAGAGAAAAAAGAACACTCCGGCGGAACGGCAACATGTACCCATAAGGCGAAATGTTCAGTCTGCGGTGCAGAGTATGGCACTTTAAATCCGAATAACCACGAAGCCATAAAGCTGGTGGGTAAGAAGGATGCTGATTGTACTTCTTCCGGTTACACCGGAGATAAGTGTTGCAGTGGTTGTAATGCAGTCCTTGAAAAAGGAAAGACAATAGCCGCAACCGGACACGATTATCATTCAGAGATTACAAGGCAGCCTACCACTACAGCGGAGGGCGAGAGAACCTATACCTGTGTAAACTGCAATGACACTTACACAGAAACGATTCCAAAGCTTCCTGAAGAAGAACATGAGCATAACTATACTTGTACGATAACAAGGGAAGCAACCTGTACCCAGACAGGAATTAAGACATATACATGTAAGTGTGGTGACAGCTATACAGAAACAATTCCTAAGCTTAACCATAAGTATACAAGCAGTGTAACGGTAGAAGCTACTAAGGAAAAAGAAGGCGAGATGACATATACCTGTTCATTGTGTGGACACAGCTATACGAAACCAATCGCTAAGTTAAAGGATGATAATAGACCAGGAGATAATAAGCCGTGAGATAACAAACCAGGAAATAATAAGCCGGGAGATAACAAACCGGGAGAAGGCGGCGATAAGAAGCCAGCGGAAATACCGGATACCGGAAAGCCGTTCATCAAAGACGAAACAGGTAAAGAAGGCTGGGATGTTATCAAGAACGAAACATCAGATGCAAAAGATGGCGATGCGGTAAAGGTTGATATGAACGGTGCTACCGTAGTACCGGGAGATGTTCTTGACACTATCGCAGGCAAAGATGTAACCATTGTGTTTGACATGGGTAATGGCATTACATGGAGTGTAAACGGAAATAGCATTACTACTGACAAGGTAAGCGACATCGACTTCAGCGTAAAGGTTGGAGAAGAAGCCGGTAATAACATTCCTGTGGATGTTATCAATAATGTGACTGGAGAGAGATATTCTATCCAGATCAGCCTTGCCTATGACGGCGAGTTCGGATTTACAGCAGTCCTTTCCATCAACATGGAAGCAAAGAACGTAGGACTTTATGCAAACCTGTTCTACTACAATGAAACTACAGGAGAGCTTGAGTTTATCTGTGCAGATGAGATTGCAGAGGATGGAACTGCTGACCTGACTTTCACTCATGCTTCTGATTACACCATCGTGATTGATGAAGCACCGATGGATGGAAACGGGGCAGACGACAGTACAGGAACTGGCAGCAACAATGTGACTACCGAGTCAAAAGAGGATTCATGGAATCCACTCTGGATTATCATCATCGGAGCCATCGTGATTGTGGCAGGACTTGGAATATTCTTTATCATAAAGAAAAAAGAAGATAAAGAAGATAAAGATAATCAGTAACAGTTTAGATAGATATGACAATAAAGTTATATGGTTATCGAGAAAAAAGGATGTAGAGAAAATAATAAA
>UMKT01052926.1_pt1 | contig 10625 bp, 9 predicted proteins | sample 1966401 | NCBI WGS metagenome assembly UMKT01 (sample SAMEA4836185, study PRJEB28245) | human gut metagenome | biome: gut microbiome; material: fecal sample | place: Denmark | collected 2008
AAACAATACCAAACATATCGGAGCCGCAATCGGACATACAGCAAGTATCACACCTGATGTACATGCTATTCCCTTTCCTCCCTTGAAATTGAGAAAGAACGGAAAATTGTGTCCAAGCACCGCTCCAAAGCCTGCATACAGCTCTATGCATTTAACAGCCTGTGGATATGTATTTCTATATATGAAATAAAATATCAAAACCGCTATGATTGCCTTGAACAAATCACCAAAGAAGGTAACTGCACCGGCCTTCCATCCAAGTGTCCGAAGCGTATTGGTGGTGCCCGAATTGCCGCTTCCATGCTCTCTTACATCTATTCCATGTGCCTTACCATAAAAATATCCGGTCTGAAAGGTTCCAAAGAAATACCCTACGACCAATGCTAAAATCCTAGCCAGTATCATTTTACTCATTTTCCTTTCGTTCTCTTGTAATAAACTTAAGTGCAGTTCCCCTGAAACCAAATGTATCCCTGATTCTGTTCTCGAGGTATCTGGTATATGAGAAATGCATAAGATTCTTGTCGTTTACAAAGATTACAAAGGTAGGCGGCTTAACCGAAACCTGAGTCACATAGTATATCTTAAGTCTCTTGCCCTTGTCTGTAGGCGGCTGCTGCATGGCAACTGCCTCCGTAACGATCTCATTTAGCACTCCTGTTGCAACACGCATTGAGTTATTTTCTATAACAACATCGATGAGCTCAAATATCTTGTTGAGTCTCTGACCTGATTTTGCCGAAATAAACAGTATCTCTGCATATGGTATAAAACTTAATATCTGTCTGATTTTCTCTGTGTGCTGCTTTACGGTATTATTATCCTTTTCAATAGCATCCCATTTATTGACAGCAATGATAATTCCCTTGCCTCTTTCGTGTGCAATACCCGCAATTTTAGCATCCTGCTCAGTAACTCCCTCTGTAGCATCTATCACTACAATGACAACATCAGCTCTCTCAACTGCAGAAACTGCACGTATAATACTGTATCGCTCTATATCCTCTTTTATCTTATTCTTGCGCCTGAGACCGGCTGTATCGATAAATATATACTCCTTACCATCATATTTTATGGCTGTATCGATAGCATCTCTTGTGGTGCCTGCTATATCTGACACTATTACCCTGTCCTCACGGGCAAGCTTATTGATAAGTGATGACTTACCTACATTAGGCTTACCTACTATAGCAACTCTCGGTCTGTCATCCTCGTCGTCCTGCTTAGATGAATCCGGAAAATGCTTTACAACCTCATCAAGCATATCTCCGAGTCCGAGCATCGAAGCTGCAGATATAGGATGCGGATCACCTATTCCTAAGTTATAAAACTCATACACATCAGTCATATACTTTTCAAAGCTATCCACCTTATTGACAACCAATACAACCGGCTTGTGTGAACGACGAAGCATATCCGCCACCTTTGAATCGGAATCAACAAGTCCCTGCTTCACATCTGTAATAAAAATAATAACATCTGCGGTGTCTATAGCAATCTGTGCCTGCTCTCTCATCTGTGACAGAATCACGTCTCCGGATTCCGGCTCAATACCACCTGTATCAATCATGGTAAAATTATAATCAAGCCATGATACATCTGCATAGATTCTGTCTCTTGTGACACCCGGAGTGTCCTTTACTATAGATATCCTCTCTCCTGCAAGCGCATTGAAGAGAGTAGATTTTCCAACATTTGGACGGCCAACGATGGCCACTACTGGTCTGCTCATATACTCTCCTGTTCTAAATTCATATTAGATTATAGACTAATTGTAACTATTCAGAATAATGATAAAATAATAAACAAAACATCTATAACAGAGTAATTATATCACAATACCATTTACAGAGACAACTATTCATATGTCAAAAGTGGTTCTTTTGATGAAATTAATCCATTTTCTTTAAGAACAGCTATCAGATTAGTACAGTTTTCGCCAAAACTAATGTTGACCGAATACGTTTCAATACCATCGGAACGGGCATCCCCAAAATCAGAATACTCCTTTGTCACACCCAGTATATCCAACAGCTCCTCATACCATGTGAAGCCATCGACATTCCAGCTTTTTCCAATCCTGTTGCCCTTTGGCACTGTAAAATTCAGCATAAGATTGTACATATAGCTGGTATCCTTATCCACTCCGTCAAGCATTCTCTGCAAATTATATTCCTGCATCACACCGGCCTCAACATCCTTCTTTACAGCATCAAAAATATCCGCAGCAACTTTTCCGTTAAAGCGCTCATTCAGCACATCTACATATTTATCATTATACTGCTCTGCCGAGCCATTGATAAAGGTAATATCTGTCGTATCACACTGCATTATAGCATTAATAATATTCTGTGGTTTATTTTCCTCCGCCATAATCGCCTTACACTGCTTATGTGGATTAAAATCATCCGTTGTATGATATACACGGTTGACCTTTTCTCCATTTTTTAATGTATATGAGATTGTAATATACCCGGAATCATCATATCTCTTTTTAAAATAATCCTTTTTCTGCGCCATAAATATCTTTTGAGTCTCTAAAATCTTTTCAACATCCTTTCCCTCCAGATTGATATCAAAATCTATGGCTATACGGGCAGAATCAATATCCGCAAGCTTCGGTATATAATTTTCCTGCACATTTCCGTAAACTGTTATACCTCCAAATACAACTACAACAAAAGCACCAAAAGCAATGATTTCCTTAAATAGTGCTTTAGAAAAAATTTTAAAATTCTTCCTTATAATCATCTCTAAAAGTAAGAAGGCTATGATTCCAAGCACCACTGCCAGCATCATAATTGCAGGAACACCAATGCTGATTCTAAGTCCAAGCAAAAGCGACGCTGCAACAATAGATAAAATCAGTCCTCCCAGACAGCCAAGCACCCATCTGAAAACCGGCTTAAGTTTTGGAATGGCAATAAAACTTCCTGCATTTTCCAAATTTCTATGCTTATAAATCTTATAAGAAATAAAGTATATAACTGCCGCCGCGATGACATAGACTACGATAGTGTTTGTGCCTCTGAAAGTATATTTAATACAGTAATAATCATCTCCTGCTTTCTTCATGGTCGGATGAAAGCCTACCCGATTGAGAAGCTGTAACATGGGTGCAAACCACGTAACACTTATTTTCCTTACAAATTCCATATATGGAAGCCCGTACGATACATATGTGAGCACATTGGCAATGGCAATAACCGCTCCTCCATACAGCAGATTGACAACCGCATACATCACCGCTACAGAAACCAGCTGTCCTGTAATCATTGCGCACAGACACACCAGGCTGTACATAAAAAATGATATTCCCATTGCAGCAAGCAGATTGATTCCAATATGTACCACCTTAGTATTTCCATATGATATACATATAACAAACGACATAAAGTACTTAATTATCTGCGGAATCCACATAAACAGCAGACCTGTCAACACATTAGTCGAAAAAAGCTGACGTCTTGTCACAGGCATAGAGTGAATCATATTACAAGCTCTCGAATTATACAGGTAACTGAACATTGCCATGCCTGTAACCAATGCCATGACAAAAATAAAAATCATATCCGCCTCCATGCTGATAGCCGGGGATATTATATCAAGCATATACTTATGCCAGTTTTTGCCATAAATAAACTCTGCATTCTTAAATCTGCTCCACATGGAAAACGGACCGTTGAGTAATAGCACTATTGTATACATTGTCCAGATTGGCCAGTAAAGCTTTACATTCTTTTGCAGCATTGTTCTATTAATAAATGATATCTTTGACTTCATAGTCCTCTCCTCCCATCTCATAGATAAATATTTCCTCCAGAGTAAGAGGCAGTACATCCACTACCTGCGGACTATCTTTGCCATCTGTAATCGCCTTTACTACAGCATCCGGCTCTCCACGTACTATAACAGTGTATACTCTTCCTATATTTGACATATGAAGTACTTTAAAATCCTGCGGTATCTTAGGCATGCCATATGGACATGCAATCTGAATCTTTGAAATATTACCCTGCAGCTCTGTAAGAGAGCGCTCTATCATAATCTTTCCCTTATTGAGAATACCTACATGATCACACACATCCTCCAGCTCGCGCAGGTTATGAGACGATACAACCACTGTAGTATTATTTGCAGCCACATCATCAAGCATGATAGACCATATCTGTCTTCTCATGACAGGATCAAGCCCATCAACAGGCTCATCAAGTACAATAAGCTTTGGTTTACAGCACAGCGCAAGCCAGAAGGCAACCTGCTTCTGCATGCCCTTAGAGAGCTTTCTGATATTTCTTTTAACATCTATAGATGGAAAAAACTCCTGCATCCTGTAAAACTGCTTCTCATCAAAGCCCGGATACATTCCCTTATAGTAATGCATCATATTAATCGTATCAGACTGCAAAAAATAAAACATATCATCCGGTATATAAGCCATCTGCCCTTTAATCCTTGCATTTTCATATACCGGCTCACCATCAATAAACACTTCCCCTGCATCCTGTCTCATTACGCCTGTAATATGCCTGATAAGTGTAGACTTTCCGGCTCCGTTTGGACCAACAAGCCCATAGACAGCACCCTTTTCCACGTTCATATTCACACCATCAAGTGCCGTAAAATCGTCAAATTTTTTCACTAAATTATTTATCTGTATCATCATTACCCTCTGTCACAACATCTTCTGTCTGCATATCTTGTGTTACAAATCTGACTAAGTCATCTTCCATGCTCAGCTGCTCTTTCGCATCATCCATTCTTGTTCTCAATTCCTCAACAGGTGTTTCAAGCACAAATAACTCTGTCACCACCTGGTCAAAGAGTATTTTCAAATTCCTTGTCAGACTCTGCCTGGCTGTCTTAGCATCAGCAACAAAGGTCCCTTTACCACTTTTAGTATAAAGATAGCCTTCCTCCTCAAGTTCCCTGTATGCTTTTGCGATAGTGTTAGGATTGATTGCATACTTGCAGGCAAGCACACGTACAGACGGTAGCTTTTCGTCCTGCTTAATAACATTCATAACAATCATTCGTCTGATGCCTTCCTTAATTTGTTCATAAATAGGCTTTGAATCTCGATAATTTAACTGCATATCGTTCTCCCCTGTTCATATACGCCAGTACCGCTGTGACTTTTATATTAACTCAAAGAACCAAAAAACTGTCTGGCAGCATAAGTTCCCGCACAGTGTACTATCCAACGTGATACACCTATTTTAACATATATAGCTTTAGGCATTTCTTATTATTTCCTTAATAGATTGTGCGAAAATTACTTAAGAAACATAAAAGCTCCAAGATTTCCACGCTTTCCATGACTTGCTCTATGCGAAAATAAAAGAGAGGGATTACAACAAGTGCATATATTGCTTATGGCAATATTGTCTTCCTGTACTCCTGCCTCCACCAGCACTCTCCTGTTACATTCCCAAAGGTCGAGCTGATATTTGCCGTCTCCCTTATAGAGCAGAATATCACTCGCATGAGGATCGTCTGTTGTCGCAAACTCGTCCACAAAACACTCTGCAACATCCTGACTTATCTCATAGCAGTCCTGACATATTGAAGGTCCTATCGCTGCTATAACATCATGTGCCTCGGTACCAAACTCCCTGTTCATAGCAATAAGTGTCTCTTTTCCCATGCGATTTACAGTACCTCTCCAGCCCGAATGGCTAAGCCCTATTGCCCTATGTACCGGATCAACAAAATAAAGCGGTACACAATCAGCATAAAATGTGGCAAGCACAACATTTGGCTCATTCGTGATAAGTCCGTCCACATCTGTATATGGTCTCTTTCTTGTCACCCCGATGCCACACTGCTTTTTTCCAACTCTCAAAACATTGGTAGTATGTGTCTGGTCTGTCGTAACAATCTGCCCTGCCTCTGCTCCGATTGCCTCCGCCACTCTTTTATAGTTTTCTAAGACCTTTTCCTCGTCATCTCCACGTGTAAAGCTTAAATTTAAGCTATCAAACATTCCTGTACTGATGCCACCAAGACGTGTTGTAAAGCAATGCTCTATCATAGAAATCTCATTTAGCTTCTTAAAATGTAACAAAGGAACAACACTTCCGCTTGAAAGGACGTGCTTTTTTAATTCCAGAACATCTTTATCATTCTTTGCAACAAAATCATTTATAGTAATTTCATCAACATTTTTGTGTATGTTTTCAGCCTGCATATTCTTATCCATCTTTATATCCTTTTCCTTCTTTATATTCTTTTCAATCTTTATATTCTTATCAATGTCTGTCTTCATATTTATATCTATGAAACTATATTTTACCGATAACTATTGCTGTTTATAATTGATATTTATAGTTACTTCGTAACTATTAAGTACAGAAATATGCGGTTGTGTAATACCTGTCCGTAACTGCCAAGCCAATAGTTATTGACTGCCCTCAAATGCATTCTTCAACACAGTAACCTCGTCATCATCCACTGCTATCACATCAAATCTGCATGGCGTCCACTCATCCAAACCATGTTTCATAAGATAATACCTTGCAACTGATATGATTTTTTTCTGCTTGCTATAACCAACTGCTTCAAGAGCCCTGCCGCAGCCGTTATCTCTACGATATTTCACCTCACAAAAACATATTGTATCTCCATCCTTTGCTATTATATCTATCTCTCCAAAGCGGTTTCTGTAATTGCAGGCAAGTACACTATATCCCATATTTATTAACTGCTCAGCTGCAAGCTGCTCATATATACTTCCAACACTTCTTTTATTCATAACTGCCTCACATATCATATAACCTACACACTATCTTTGGTCAATTTTTGCCTTAAGCTTATCCAGATCATTAACAAAAACAAGTATCTCTGCAACAACCTCATACAACTCCGTTGGAATCATATCACCTATTTTAAGCCTAGACAGTGTATCAGCAAGCTTATCGTCCTTATATGTAGGCACATTGCTTTCCTTTGCCCTCTCAATAATTTTGTCAGCAATAACTCCCTTGCCTGTAGCTAGTATTTTAGGTGCTGCTTCTCCCGGCACATACTCTATAGCTACGGCTGTTTTGCCTATGTCTATTCCATTATTGTTGCGATTATCATTTTCGCCATGCATACAACTCACCTGTCCTTCTGAAGTAAGTTTTAATCATCTGTGACTATTCGTAAATTATCTTATACACTGCTACGCCCTAATGTCAAAGGAATATCTATGCACCTGACCTGTAGGTGGCAAATCCTTTTTCAGAAATCCAGCGACAAAATTCATCTGTTTCAAACCACTATTTACATTCAATTCACAATTATAGCCCTTATCCTGTAATCTCTTTTCCAACACCGGCAGAAATTGCTTTACCAGTGCATATGACTCATCACTATCCAAATAGAAATTAGTTGTAACCTTCCTATGAAGCATTTTAATTGACACATCTGTCCCACCGAGATGTTCTAAATCCAAATGTAAAAATGCTGATAATTCTTTGTCCGGATTGGACATACTTTTCTTATTTGTATACACATACAACTGTCCGCTGGCGTTTTTTTCATTCATCTTCAATGGAACCTGCACATATGTATATGCCTCGTTTATCTGATTCATAAATTCAATATTTCCACGGATATTATCTGCCAGTGCCTCTGCTTTAGGATTCACCACTCCTGATGTTTTCAAAATAATTTCCATATTTGTTATCTGTTTTTCAATTTTGTCGTACAAGCCATCAAGCTTCTTAGGATTCTTCTCTAAATCTCCCGGTTTAATCATCCATTGCTGTTCTAAAGCCTCCTTCAACATAAGCTTAAAGGCTTCTCCTGAAAACAAATGTCTCAGTGCATCGGCATTTGCCGGTGTATTTTCCAACATACTGTTTATATCGTTAAGTATTCCTACGACACTGCTATCCTCTGAATACAAAGAAATATTGTTTTCCTGTAAATTCGGAAGCAGCATCCTGACCTGTTCATTAAGTTCTTCTATCTGCTTATCCGATAAAAGAAATCCAATAGTATTTGATTTTGTTTCATTCTCCTGTAAAAGGATGGTATCTATTGCCGGAGCATTGTTTATTTTCTGCGTTGTGTGAATGTCCTGTGATTCACCGGAAACACTGTTTAATGATTCAAATAATTCAGCAATATTAAAGTGTTTTTTTACTACAGGTGCCGATTTATTATCACGCATTATTGCCTCATACTGTGACATATCAGAAGCTTCACTTGATATAAATGCCTCTTCCGGCAGCCCTTCTGTAACAATATTTAAAATATCCCTCGCCTGGGTTACAAGCTTATACATTGATAAATCTTCGGCTGAAAGAGCATTCGGCAGTTCATCTATCAAACTATCCATAGCAATTGTAATAGCCTGTTTGTCATTAGCATAATTTTCAAACTGAGCCGCATTTACCTGATTAATTTCAATTCCAAGCCTCTTTAACTCAACAAGTGTAGTCACATTAATATCCTTATTATCCTGCACAAGCTGATACATCTGATTAAGGCTTGTCTTATCAATTGGCATATGCTCTTCCATCATCTTGTTCACCATCGACAAATTTATGCCATCTACCGACAGACCTGCAGCCTTTAGCGCATCCATAAGTGTGAGGTTGGCTCCCTCGCCATCAACTGTATATGGTTTTATTTCTATAGTGCCTCCATCATTATTTTTCACCTGAAAAAACACAGACTGTCCCTGTTCAAATGAAAACTTTCCTGCCAGCCTTGCCAAAATCTGCTGACCATTTGACAGGGCAAGCTTAACCTGATTGCCACGGACACTGCTTACTGTTCCCTCAAATATCATCCCTTTTGACATTTCATTTAAAGAAGATACCAGCTTTTCAACGCCCTTTGCTCCTGTCATAGGCTCACCATTTGCCACTGAATTGTTGTATTGACTTACCAAATTTGATATCTGCATAGCATCACCCTGATATAGTATCGTTATGTTTAAGTATACATGTATAAATTGTATCATTTATTGGTATTTCTGTCACTATATTACTGTTCACACACCACAGTGTAACCGCAACAATTGATTTCTTTCAAAAATCAGGTAAATTCCACCATATTCTTCCTATACCACTTTGGACAAAGATTGCGCTGACATTGTGGATTGAACCGCTCCCTTATATCAGTGTGCTCAAAATACACCTTCCATAACTGCTCAAAACTGTCTGTCTTCACCGGCACACTTATCTCAAGCTGCTTAAATTCACTTTCATTGATATAAAAGCACTCCTTAAGCCTCGGGTGGACCACTGCATACCTTCTTCTATCATCATAGATTACAAAATTTTCCCCGGGATACCTGTCCACAAAATGCCACATAACAACCGGTATCATATCACATTTTGGTTCAAAGTGCGCCAGCAGATAGTTTCCATTATCACTAAAACGAATAAACCCTCTTATCTTGTCAGCCTCTTTGTTTACCTTTCTTGAAAGCTCAAATACCTCCATAACATATTTATCGGTCATATGCTCCATAATCCTTTGTCCCACCTTAAATGCTCTGACAAGAAATCCAAGCACTATTGTTGCTCTATTATCAGAATAATGGCACAAAGCATCAAATACAGTCTCATATATCTTAAAACCAAGCTTCTTTTGAATTGTCAAAATTGTCTTTTGTACCTTTACCTCATCTGTTTTAATATCTATCATCTTTGAAAAAAATGTATAGTTTCCTCCAATGCCTATCTCAATAGAAATATTGTCCCGGTACACTTCGTGATTTTCTTTTTGCATTTGATTTTTGTATACAAAAGCATCATATATAGCGGTAAAAATCCCATTTATATTATTATCACATCTAAGTATTATATTATCCATGCATACTTCTCCCTGCAGCTTTACAAAAATATTGTCTATTCAGATATAAAATCAAATATACTCATCTGCTCATAAGTACATGATTTATTATCAGCTAAAAGCATAGTATCCGGCCTTTCGTTATATATGAGATGCCTTGTAATATAGCTTTCATCAAGCTTTGTATTGTACATCATACGACCATCACAGGTGATAAAGTACAGTGCTCTTTTGAGCACGACACCCATTTTCTTTAAATCTGTAAACGAAAGCTTTGCATGCTTTCTGGCTTTTATAATACGCCTGACACTGTTAGTGCCTATTCCCGGGACCCTGAGAAGTGTATAATAATCCGCCGTCATAATCTCAACCGGAAAACACTCCAGATGACCTACAGCCCACTGACACTTTGGATCAATATAATCATTAAAGCTCTGATTATCTTCCGACAAAAGCTCTCCTGCCTTAAAGCCATAAAATCTCATAAGAAAATCTGCCTGATAAAGCCTGTGCTCTCTCTTTAACGGTGGCGGCTGCCCGATACCCGGTAATGACTCATCCATATTAACATTCACAAAAGCCGAGTAAAATACTCTCTTCATATCAAACCTGTTGTACATTGCTTCTGCTACAGATATAATCTGATAATCACTCTCTCCGGTTGCTCCCACAATCATCTGTGTACTCTGCCCCGCCGGCACATAATATCTGTCCGGTCTTTTGATACTTAAGCCTGTATTATTGATATAATCACCAGCTCCATAAGAAACGTCCGTTGTCTCACAGACAACTCCCGGATCAAGCTGCACTCCCATGCCCCAGCTTTTTTC